>Ga0209056_10000066_pt1 | contig 103353 bp, 93 predicted proteins | sample GraSoiAngelo_114_FD_185876 | JGI IMG/M metagenome (GOLD analysis project Ga0209056, IMG submission 185876) | Grasslands soil microbial communities from the Angelo Coastal Reserve, California, USA - 14_0903_13_40cm (SPAdes) (version 2) | ecosystem: Environmental > Terrestrial > Soil >... | reverse complement strand
ATCGGCGTCGGCACGCTCGCGTTCTTCCTGGTCCTGCTCGCCGTAGGCGCGGTCCCCCGGCTGCGTCAGCAGCGCGAGCTCGCCGTCGCCACCCAGAGGGCGCAGAGCACCGCGCCGGAGGTGTACGTGATTCGGCCCGAGCCGGCGTCCGACGCGGGCCTGTCCCTGGCCGCCACCACGCAGGCCATTCAGGACGCGATCATCTATGCCCGGACGAGCGGCTACCTCCGCAAGCGCTACGTGGACATCGGCGACCGCGTGAGGACGGGCCAGCTCCTGGCGGTGATCGACTCGCCCGAGATCGACCAGCAGCTGAGACAGGCGAAAGCCGACCTTCGGCAGTCCGAAAAGAATCTGGATCTGCAGAAGGCCAATCTCGATCTGGCGCGCGCGACCCTGGGGCGGTACCAGGCGGCCGACGCGGAGGGGGCGGTCGCCAAACAGGCGGTCGATCAGAGCGTCGCCGCCTACCGGACGGCCGAGGCCGCCGTCGCCGCAGCGGAGGCGACCGTCGAGTCGAACAGAGCCAACGTCCAGCGGCTTCAAGACCTGACAACGTTCGAGCGCGTCCTCGCACCGTTCAACGGCACGGTGATCCAACGCAACGTCGACGTGGGCGCGTTGATCACGGCGGGCAGCCCTACCAACAACACCGCGGTAGCCCCGACCAGCGTCACCGGCGGCGCGAACGGGCTGTTCGAGGTAGCCAAAATCGACACGCTCCGTGTCTTCGTGAACGTCCCCCAGGCCTTCGCGCCCAACGTGACCGTCGGTCTGCCAGTCCACGTGACGGTCCGAGGGCAGCTCATGGAGCCGGTGACGGGCACGGTGGCCCGGACCGCCAGCGCCTTCGATCCCGGCACGCGCACGCTCCTGACGGAGGTCGACATCCCAAACGAGTCCCATAGACTGCTGCCCGGCATGTTCGTTTATGTAACGCTCACGATCGCACCGTCCGGCACGCGCTGGCGGGTGGCGGCCACCGCCGTCATCTTCGACGGGCAGGGCACCCGGGTCGCGATCGTCGCGGCCGGAAACAAACTGCATTTTCAGCCGGTGGTGCTCGGTCGGGACTTCGGGGGTTCGATCGACGTGCAGGCCGGACTGGACGGCAACGAAACCATCGTGAAGCAGCCCACGGTGTCGCTCCAGGAAGGCCGCGTGGTCACGCCGATCGCGTCTCCACATGCCTCCGGAAGCTGAGGCGCGCGTGCGCTCCCGCGGGAGCCTGGGCCGGCGATGCGTCGCCCTGGCCGTGTTATCGGCCGTCGGTGTGATCGCCGGAGGCTGCATGGTCGGGCCGAACTACGCGCGGCCGGCCGTGGAGCAGCCGGGGCGCTTCAAGTCGCAGGCAGACAGCGAGGCGGCGCCACCGGTCGCACCGGACTGGTGGCGGCTCTATCGCGAGCCTGAGCTCGACAGGCTCGTCGCGGCCGCGAATGCGTCGAACCAGAGCCTGCGACAGGCCGTCGCGCGCGTCGACCAGGCCCGGGCGCTCGCCCGCGTGGCCGGCAGTTTTCTCTACCCGACCGTGGCGGCGAACCCGACCTACCAACGGCTGCGGAGCTCGGGGACGCGCGACAGCACGGTCACCGGGCAGCGCGTGGCACGGGGCGTCGACGTCGACGACTGGCTGGTTCCCTTCGATCTGACCTATGAAATCGACGTGTGGGGTCGTGTCCGCCGCTCCTTCGAATCCGCGCGGGCCCAGGCGGCGGCGAGCGCTGATGACGTGGCCGTAGTCCAGCTCACGGTTCAGACGGATGTGGCCCGTTACTATTTTCTCCTCCGCTCGCTCGACGCGCAGACCCAGATCCTGGCGGACACCGTCGCCGCGTACCGCGAGCAGGTCCGCGTCCTCTCCGTCCAGCTCAGGAGCGGGCTCGTGAGCCCGGTCGTCGTGTATCAGGCCCAGGCGCAACTCGAGGCCACGCTGAGCCAGCTGCGGGATGTGGAGCGCAACCGAGCTGACCAGGAGCACGCGCTCGCGATCCTGTGTGGCCGCCCCGCTCCGTCGTTCGCCGTCGTGTCCAATCCCTTGCACGAGGCGTCGCCCCCAGGCGTGCCGGCGGGACTCCCAGCGCAGCTGCTCGCGCGCCGGCCGGACGTCGCCGAGGCCGAGCAGGTTGTCGTCGCCGCCAACGCGCAGATCGGCGTGGCGACGGCGGACTTCTATCCGCGCTTCACGTTAACCAGCTCCGCCGGATTCGAGAGCGCCAACGTCGAGACCCTCTTCAGCTGGCAGAGTCGTGTGTTGTCGATCCTTCCGAGCATCTCGTTTCCGATCTTCGAGGGCGGGCGGCTACGGGCGAGTCTCGCGGCGACCAAGGCTGGCTACGAGCAGGCGGTCGCCGCCTACGTGAACCAGGTCCTCACCGCCTATGGCGACGTCGAGGACGCGCTGACGGATCTGCACGCGTTCTCCGATGAGGTTGGTACGCAGCGCGAGGCGGTCGGGGCATCCCAGAACTACCTTCGCCTCGCGCACGTGCAGTACAGGCAGGGCCTAGTCGATTACCTCACCGTCATCGACGCCGAGCGGACGCTGCTCGCCAACCAGCTGTCGCTCGCGCAAGCCGTCAACCTCCACATGGCGGCGAGCGTCCATCTGATCAAGGCGCTCGGCGGCGGGTGGGACTCAGAGGCCTCGCCGCCTGTCGCTCTCCAGTGAGCCGTGTCACCGGAAGGGGATTCGCCCCTCCAGATTCTCCCCGTACGATCTGTACCAACGGGCATCCGTTCGGCAAGAACGCGAGGGCCGCATCGTGCAACCGACCCCCCGGACCCGGCGTCGGACGCAACGCTTCGCGGTCGGATGTCGTCTAAAGAAGTGGCCGGGGTTGGCCCCGGCTACTCAGTGGCGCCGCCGGCCACGAGAAGCCGTGGCGCCGGGGAGCGGGCAAGGTTATGAACGGGCGCGAATTCGGCCAGAAGCTGGCGGCGGCGGTGACCGTCGCCTCTCTCGTGGGGGCGCTTTGGGTCGGCGGCGGTGCGGCGCAAGAGAGTCCCTTCCGCGTTGAGGGACGCGTCCTCTGGATTTCCGGCGAGACAATGGTCGTCGCCCCGTACGGCCTGGCGATCGCCCCGAGCGGCACATCGGGCATCAACGTCGATCTGTCGCAGGTGAGTCAGGACGAGTACATGAGGCTGGCGACGGGCGACTCGGTACTAGTTACGGGAACGGTCCCGGGGGCGAGAGATCGCGTCCTCGCCACGTCGGTCCACAGGACGCGGTCCTGATCGCCTCCAGAGCAGAATAGTCAGAACCGGACCGGGCAGAACCGCGGCGGGACAGGCCGAAGCGGACAATCAGGGACGTTCGTTGTCCGGAGCCTACACGTCGCCCGTGGATCCGAGGGCATCACTCTTGCGCTCGGGCTAGAGTGCGGTAACCGCCAGGCCGACAGCAATCCCGAGCGCCGAGTATGGGCAGTGACGCCCCCAGAGTCGATTGCGAGGTGACTAGGGTTGTGCCAGTAGGCCTCCGGCAGCCGGAACAAGCTGCGGTCTCGGCGCGTATCCGGTTGCCCAGCTCGGCTTCGTCGATCAAGGACTTCCCGTCGGGCGGGATTATGTCCCTGAGCTTGTTCTTCCAGCCGGGGTCCCTACGCTCAGAACGTGTATTGGAGCGCGACGTAGTAGAAGTCGCTGTCCTTGTCAGGCCCCGTCTTGCGGATGAACTCGCCGGTGAAGAAGCGGCTGTAGCCGGCATATCCAAGAACGTGACGGGTGAAGGTATAGGTGGCGAACAGATCCATCTCCGCGCCGACGTAGCGGGCACGGGTAGCCGTCCCCGACCGGAAAACGGCGCCGCTCTTGTTGTACAGCGCGTCACGATCGGAATCCCGCCAGAAGAAATACTGTTGGAGGGATAGCACCAGGCCCTGGATGGGGCTCACGCTGACGCCGGCGTTGGAGCTGACAATGTTCTGCCGTCCGATGTAGTCGATGTACCCGAGGTATGAGTGGCCGTTCGGGTAGAGCTGGTTGAACGTGCCGACGTCGCCTCCCGGCTTCTGGTCTCCGCTCGCATAGTCGAACTCGACGTAGACGCGGGGCGCGAGGCGCGGGAACGGCAGCGTGTAGCCCAGCACCGTCGTGAACATCGACGCTGCGATGTTGCGGCGGCCCACGGTCCCGAACTGACTGGCCCCCTCCGCCTCGAAATCCAGGGGGATGCGTCCGGCCGTGCCATGCACGCGTCCGCCCAGGGTGTGGCGCTCCTCTCGGCCGGAGGTGCCGTTGAAGGTGACCCCCACGTTGTCGACCCCCAGCCAGTAGAGATCCAGGAGCACGGGCAGAAAATGAGCGGGCCCGCTCCCGAAGACCCCGAAGAGCTTGTGGTCTGCCGAGGACTCGTTGAACTTGTATTTTTCCGTGATCACGACCGGCTCAGTCCAGAAGGGGGTGACGGTCCAGTCCGCGATCCGAACGGCTGCCGCGCCGCCATCGAAGGTCCGAGGGATCTGCGTGAAGTCGCCCGGTCCGACGAGTCGCTGGGAACCGAATATCAGCTCCTGGCGACCACCCCGGAACGTCAGACCCGCCTGCGTGCCGAACGGAATCATGATGTCCGCGAAGCCGTTGAGGAAATCGAACTCGTCGACATACGCCGTCGTCCGGCCGCCCTGAAGGTCGCGGTCGAGGGCGAACGAACTCTTGCCCTCGGCGAACACCCGGAAGTACGGGCTCACGTGAACGTCGGCGCTCAGTCGGTACCTCGACAGGAGGTACCCATCGGACTGCTTGGGCTGGGAGGCGCCGAACAGGTACTGGCCGTAGTACTCTCCGCGCTCGCGGACTTGCCCTCCGAGGGTCAGCCACACAGACTGGTCGGCTGTGAGCGGGATAAACTTCAGGCGGTCCCAAAAGTCGTCGGTCCTGCCCAGGTCGACCCCTCGGAGCACTGACCAGTCTTCGTCGAATCGACCAAGTTGGTAGGCGGGCCGCGTGACGTCGCTCTCCCCTTGGCCGGTCTGCGCAAACACCGGACATGCGCTCCCGACGATGCACAGCGACGTAACCGCGGCACCGATGATGACAGCGACCAACCAACGCCGCGGCGGCGGAGCCGGCGACACGCGCCCCATATCAGCCTCCGTGGTCAAGGGCGCGGGGCTATCCCGGGGATCGGGGTGCCCTTCGGGTAAATGCCCTGCTTGTAGGCATCATTCGTACCCCCGAAAAGGGGGCGAAGAAGCTCGCCGCGCCGAACAGCGTGCTGAGGGCCGGTGAACGGCGTCGCCTTGAGCATCGGAATCGGCCGTTATCGGGGATGCCGCGCCGTCATGATCGGGGAGACGCCGGTGGAAGAGCGGCGAAGAGGAGATCGCAGAGCAGGGACGCGCGGAGGCGACCAAGGGCCGGGAGATCTGGCGTTGTCGCGGCAGCAGCTCACCGGATCCCGCGGCCGGAAATCCGGGCATCGACCACGTCGCAATCAGCGAGAACACCGCGGCGGCGACGACGATGACCCAAAGGTCTCGCCCTCTGCCCAGGTCCGGGGAGACAGGGATGCGCGGCCTCGAAGCACCCATTCCGGCTGCCCAGGGTCTATGGGGCTGATGCCTTGTGATCGTCACCGCCAATAAAGATGGAGACGCTATCACCCACGCCGTTGATGTAAATCGACGTGGAACCGGGCAAGGCGCCGAAGGCGATCGTCTCTCGATCATAGTCGTCGTCATACTCGGGCTGGACCTGGTAGCAGCTGGCCACCGCGCTCACAAGCTGCTGGACCCGAGCGCTCCGCTCAGCGGCCGCGACATTCCACGAGCACCAGTAGGATCGCAGGGAATTGTCGTACCAACATTGCGACGCGCCGGGCAGCTTCTCCGTGACCTGCGTCACGATGTTCGCGCTCTCCGCCTCGGCGCGGAGCGAGCGGAACCCTGACGGAGCGAGTGCCACCACGCGATCGAGGTCCGCGCAGAATGACGCCGACGTCGTCACGCTCCCTAAATCCCGAGGGGAGTCGGCCTGGACCCGCGCAGGGACCGAGACGAGAGCCGAGCCGACTAGCCCCAGAACGCCGAGGCCTAGGAGCGTGACCCGCCCACCGAGGTTATTTCGGACCATCGCCGGATGTCTCCTCTCTGTCAGACTCCGCTGCTGCGGCCCAACCTCACGTCGTGAGACGCGGGAGCGACGCGAGCGCGTCCAGGCACCGCCAGATCTCGGCCTTATGAGGGCCGCTTTCGGATGCGCGATGCAGCCTCTCCGCTTTTTGGCAGGAATGCGACATCCGGACGCCGCCGGTGACGGACGACAGGCGGCCTGGCGGGCCGCGGCGGCTCCTGGGCCAGGTGAAGCGTGTAGATGGCGACGGACGCGGCAGCCGCGGAGGACAGTCGCCTTGCGCATTCTTGCGGGAATCCCTGGCCGCGTGCAACCATCTGCACGGCGGTCCACCCACAAAGGACCCGGGCGGGCGCCGCGGTACTCTCTCCGGAGCGCCAGGCTAGGCCGAATCCCGGTGGCGACGCCGTCGCACTGATCGATCGAGGAGGAGAAAGATGATCCGAGCGAGACGTCCCGCGATATTGTGTGAGCCCGCCCTCCGGCTCGTCCCGGCGACGACGCGCGTGGCGGGCCTCGGATCGGCAGCTGCGGGGTCTCAACCGGGCGGCTCCGACACTGTGGCGGAGGCCGCGCGGGGCCGGGCGCAGTATGCGGCCAACCGCGACGGGTCCCGGCTCCACTGGCCGACCACCGGCCCAGCCACCCTCCTCGTCCCGGGGTTGCCGCGCTGAGACGCGGCTGCGGCGGCTGGGCCGGCGAGATTCTGGTGCGGCGTCGGGTTCGGCTGATGGTGACGCTGCTCATGATCACGAGTTCCGCCGCGAACGCGCCGCCGACGGCAGCCGCCCAGCCGGCGATTCCCACGCCGGGCCCGCTGGCCGAACCCAAGCCGCTTCGACAGGTCGGCGCCCCGCCTGACCTAACGCGTGCAGTCGTGCCGCCCGACAACCGGCAGACGCCCGAGAAGATCGCTCTCGGCGAGAAGCTCTTCTTCGACGGTCGATTGTCGGCCGACGGGACCGTGGCGTGCGCCACCTGCCACGATCCGGCGCGCGCGTTCACAGACGGGAAGCCCGTCTCGATCGGTATCGAAGGCCGCGCCGGCGAGCGCAACGCGCCGACCATCCTGAACGCCCTCTACAACAAGACGCAGTTCTGGGATGGCCGGGTGACGACGCTCGAAGAGCAGGCGGCGTTGCCGATCGTCAATCCGGTTGAAATGGGCCAGCCGAGTCTCAGTGCTGCGGTGGCCCGGATCGCGGCGATCCGCGAATACCAAGACGCCTTCCAAGACGTCTTCGGCGGCCGGCCCAACGGCCCCGACCTGTTGCGGGCGATCGCGTCCTACGAGCGAACGCAACTGTCGTTCGATTCGCCGTTCGATCACTTCATCGCGGGCGACACGAGCGCCATTGACGCCGCGGCCAAGCGCGGCTGGGAACTCTTCAACACCCGTGGTCGCTGCAATAAGTGTCACGCGCTGACGGACGCCGAGCGGGACGTCGCGACCTTTACGGACCACGACTTCCACAACATCGGTATCGGCATCATCCGGCACAACGTTGTCGCGCTGGCCCGCCAGGCCGAGCAGCTCATCAACTCGAGCGATCCGGTGGCGATCGACCGGGCCGCCGTGCAGACGGAGATGAGCGCGCTCGGCCGCTTCCTCATAACCAAGAAAGAATCCGATATCGCCTCATTCAAAACGCCGAACCTGCGCAACGTGCTGGCGACCGCGCCCTATTTTCACGACGGCTCGCAAGAGACGCTCTGGGACGTCGTCGACCACTACAACAAGGGCGACGGGCTCCAGAACCCCTACCTCGACGAAGACATTCAGCCGCTCGCCCTCACCGAGGACGACATCGACGACCTGGTGGCCTTCCTCGCCTCCCTGACGAGCGGGGACTACCGCGAGCCGGCGGTCAAGGAGCTCGCCCGCCAGCGCGCGCTCGCCCGGACGACACGGCCCCAACGCGACACCGCGAGGGCGTTCGGCCCGAAACCGTCGAGAGCCCCGCTCCCTCGCCGCTGAGCCGTTCCCGCCACGGGTGGCCTTGGCGTCAGGGCCGCTCGATTTCTGATCACCGGCTCATCGGAAGGGCAGCGGACCCCCTCCCAATCGGGAGGGCAGGCTGAACGAGCCGCTGCACTTGGGCACGCTCGAACCTCGATCGCGGCTACAATGCCTGATCGGAGGAATCACCGTGGGTGGCCATGTTCGCAAGCACACCACCTCGTCGTCGAGTCTTCGAAAGGAGGCGAGTCATGATCCTGGGCATGTCGACGTCGACGTTTACCGTGATGCATGTGGTGTTGAGCTTGATCGGAATCCTTTCAGGGGTCGTTGTCCTGTTCGGCATGTTGAGCGCGAACAGACTCCCCGGCTGGACCGCGCTTTTTCTCGCCAGCACGGCGTTGACGAGCGTGACCGGGTTCTTCTTTCACTCCGAACACTTCGGGCCACCCCATGTGGTCGGCGTCGTCTCGCTGGTGGTGCTGGCCGTCGCGATCTTCGGGCTTCATGTTTATCGCCTGGTGGGTCCCTGGCGCTGGATCTACGTGGGCGGCGCTGTGCTGGCACTCTATCTGAATGTCTTCGTCGGGGTGGTACAGGCGTTCGAGAAGGTGCCGTTCCTGAGCCGGCTGGCGCCGACGCAGTCCGAGGCGCCCTTCCTTGTCGCGCAGCTTAGCGTCATGGCGATTTTCGTGGTGCTTGGCATACTCGCCGCGATGAGGTTCCGCCCGGCGACGAGGCCGGCGTAGTCCGGGCTGCCTCAGGGGCCGCCCGTCTCGCTCCTTCTCCCAGCCAGGCTGAAGCGCGGTTCGACCACCGCTGGCGCCACCTCGCGGATGATCAAAACGTCGCGGGCGCTCCGGCGACACCGCTCGTCCCGCCAAAGGGCGGAGTCGCCGACGGGGACCGACCGTGTACATCTCGAGCGGTGAGTTGGCTCAATGTCGTCGAGGGTGTTCACCGTCACCTTTTTGGGAAGACCCGTTCCCGACCTCCTCGCGAGCGATCCCGTTACGGCCGCGCCAAGGGTAAAGGGCGCACGCGCTCGCCACGAGGATCAGGCACGCGATCAGCAGCGGGCGAGAGAAATTCGCGTCGGCACCGACCATAGAACCCGCGAGCATCGGGCCGGCGATCTGCCCGGTTCCGAAGGCCGCGGTCATCCCCGCCATCAGGCGAGTGGCTTGCGGACCCGCCACGGCGCGTGCCTCCTGCATGCCGGCTAGCGTGATCACCATGAAGGTGCCGCCAACCAAGAGAGCGGCGATCACGATGCCGCCAATGGCGGGCCACGAGACTGGAAGGGCAACGCCGAACGCCATGACGAGATGACCCAGGATCCACAGACGGCGGTTGCCGACGCGCCGCGTCCACACGGCCGCAGCCAGCGTGGAGGTCGCGGCGGCGACTCCGAAGATCGGCCAGGACCAGCCGAAGACTGATGGGTCGTGGGCCACTTGCCGCGCCATGACGGGAAGGAAGGTGCCGGGGATGATGTAGCCGAAGCCGAAGGCTCCGTAGCAGAGCACGAGGCGCAACGAGTCGGCATCCCAGAAGCGCCGGCGCGCCGCCGAACTCGCGCCTTCGTCGCTCCCAGGAACGTCGTCTGCGCCGAAGACGTGCCAGATCGCGGCCGTCCCGGCGAGCGCGATCACCCCGAGATCGCCCCACGCCTGGGCGGAACTCGCGTTCGCCTGCATGAGACCCCGGCAGAGTCCCCCTGCGATCGTGATCCCAGTCCCGACGCCAGCGAAGACTGCGCCATTTAAAAATGGGCGCTGAACGGGGGCGAGTCTCGCCAGGCACCACGCCGAGGCGAAGACGAGTACCCAGGCGCTCCCGACTCCCGCGAGCACGCGCAGCACGACCCAGGCCGCGAACCGGCGTTCGAGCCCCATCCCAAGCGTGCCGATCCCGATCACGACGAGGGCCGTCCGGATCGCGAGTGCGGGACGGGGCCGAAAGGCCATGGCCGACATGGCGCCGAGCAAATATCCAAAGTAGTTCGCCGACGCCAGCCATCCGCCGTCGGCCACCGACAGCCCCGCATCCTGCTGCATCATAGGCAGGATCGGCGTGAAGGCGAACCGCCCGATGCCCATCGCGATCGCGAGGGCCGCCAGTCCGGCGAGGGCGACCGCCCTCGGCGAGGGCGAGCACGTCGGCGTCGGGCGGATCGGCTCCGACTGGCGAACCATTCCCGTAAGTCTCGCTGAAGTTGGCTATTGCGAAAAATGAATAATTGAGATGGAATCATTCTCGGTATGAGAAATATTGACCTGACCGCGCTCGAGATCTTCAAGACGGTCGCCGAGCAGGGCGGCATCACGAGGGCGGCGGCCCGGCTCCATCGCGTCCAGTCGAACGTCACCACGCGAGTGAAGCAGCTGGAGGAGCGCCTCGGCACGAAGCTCTTCCTCCGGCAGCACCGGCGGCTCGTGCTCTCGCCGGACGGCAGGCGACTGCTCGCCTATGCCGATCGGCTCCTACGCCTGTCGTCCGAGGCCGAGGCCTCCCTTCGGAACGGCACACCGGCAGGGACGCTCCAGATCGGCGCGCTCGAGAGCACCGCGGCGACCCGGCTGCCGCCGATCCTTTCCCGCTACCACCAAACATACCCGGACGTGCGGATCGAGCTGGTGACGGGCACGACGGGCGCCTTGATCGCCAAAGTCGTGAACCACGAGGTCGAGGCGGCGTTCGTCGCGGAGCCGTTCACCGCGAACGGCCTCGAGACCAAGGCGGTGTTCAGCGAGGAGCTGGTCCTCATCGCCCCGAAGGGCTTTCCCACGATCAAAACACCGAAGGACATCGGTCATGCGACCCTCATCGCCTTCGCGACGGGGTGCTCCTACCGTCGGCGGCTAGAGGCCTGGCTCGGCGCCGGGGGGGTGGTGCCGGAGCGCGTCATGGAGTTCGGCTCGTACCACGCCATCGTCCTCTGCGTCGCCGCTGGCGCGGGGATCGCGATCGTCCCGCGGTCGGTTCTCCATCTCTCGCTGGGGAAACGGCACGTCAGGGTGTTTGCGTTGCCCGCAGCCGTCGGGAGGGCGCAGACGTGCCTTGTCCTGCGGCCGGGCGATCAGTCGACCGCGCTCGACGCGCTGCGAGCGGAGCTTCGAAGAGAGAACGGAGACTTAACGGCGCATGGCCGATATAAGAAGGAATCGCCGAAGGCAGCGATCCGAAACCGTGGCCTGAGGCCGACGTGAAGAGCGCCTGCCGGGCTCAGTCTTGTGCCGTGGTAGGCAGAATGACGTGAAAAGTCGCGCCGCCCGGAGGGTTGTCAGAGGCCCACAAGCGGCCGTTGTGCGATTCGACGATGGAGCGGCTGATGGACAATCCCATACCGGTTCCATGAGGCTTCGTCGTAAAGAACGCGTAGAAGATCTGGTCCGCGTGCTGCAAGGGCAGCCCCACGCCGGTATCGCTGACGCACACCGTGAGTTGCCCGTTTTCGGCTCGCGATTTGATGCCGAGCTCGCGCGCCCCCTCCACATCCTTCATCGCATCGATGCTGTTCGTGATGAGGTTCATCATAACCTGCTGCAATTGCACGCGATCTCCCTTGACCTGGGGAAGAGGTGCCGCCAGCTCCGTCCGGACTGATATGGAGTATCGCGTTATCTCGCTACTCAGGAGGAGAACCATCTCTCGAATAACTTCGTTGATGTCAACCAGCTGTCGTTGCGGAGCACCTTTCTTGAAGAGCAGGCGGGTCCGGCTGATGATCTCCGCCGCCCGCGTTCCGTCTTCCACGATACTCACCGCTGAAGCGCGCGCTGCTTCGAGGTTTGGGGTGTCGCCAGCGAGCCAGTTCAGGCAGGCATGGGCGTTGGTGACGGCGGCCGCAATCGGTTGATTTACTTCGTGCGCCAGGGAGGCGGTGAGCGCTCCCATGGTGGTCACCCGGTTGACGTGTGCGAGATCCGCCCGCGCCTGACGGAGTGCTTCTTCAGCGCGCTTCTGCTCGGACAGGGAGGCGATCAACGCGAGGGCCAGAATGACAAACGTAATGCCGGCAACCACCAGCGCCATATTGGTTTGATCGAGACCTGCGTTTCCTTGGGTCTCGTGGACTGGGCCGTGGGCGGTAAAGATGGCCGCTCGCATCGCCGTGTAGTGCATACCGGAAATCGCCAGACCCATGACGACCGCGGCGACGAGGTGTTGCCCAGGCCCCGTGGTTCGGAATGCCAGCCACAGGGCCGCCGTTGACGCGCCGATCGCTATGACCACGGAGAGCACAACGAATAGAGGGTCGTAGCTGAGCTCGGCGTGCCCCCGCATTGCCGCCATGCCGGTGTAATGCATGGCGACAATGCCAAGTCCCATGAAGATGCCGCTGAGAACGAGGTGAAGTGGCGAGGCGGTCTGGCGACTCATGACGTAAAAGCCGCCGCTGGTGACGAAGATCGCCACCACGAGGGAAAGGATGGTCAATCGGATGTCGTAGGACATCGGTATCGGCATTTTGAAGGCGAGCATGGCGACGAAGTGCATCGACCATATGCCGCCTCCCATTGTGGTCGCGGCCGCCACCAGCCACACACGACGCGCAGGTCCCCGGGCGGTCCTCACGCGCCCGCCGAGATCGAGGGCGGTGTACGACGCGAAGGAGGCGACTAGAATGGACAGAGCAACGAGATGGGGATCGTGTGTTCCGGTAGCGATCATCGGGATCGTGCCAATTTTCGGACCCGAGACCAGTGGGCGACGCGCCCGCCGACTCAGCGGTAAGTCTACTGCAATCCGATCCACGGAGCCATCGCCTCGACCGGGGGGACCGGGGGGTAGTGGGGCATATCGAAAGTCAAAAAAATTGACCGACTACCGGCCGGGGAGGCAAGACTCCTGGCGGTCGTTGGAGCTCGGTGCGGGAATTCCGGAGCGGTCTCCAGATCTGTGCCGCCGCCGAGGTCGCTTTATGAACGTCTCGACGACACACTCTCGAACGCGATGAGCGGACACCGCCCGAGGCTTCGGCGCGAGAGGGCCGCGGTCGATCGCACCGACGGATCCGAAGTGCGCGACCTTTCGATCTCGCTTGCTTGTCCGGACTACGGAACTCCTGGGAGCTAGTAGTGTTGCGTGGCCGAAGTCACGTTGATGTGACCGCGGCGCAAGGGCCCGAAAACGAGTGGCGAATGCGCTTGAACATTAACATGACTTCGCGGACAGAAGACTAGACTAGCGCCATGTGACGGAGACCGCTTGAGCGAGGCGTGCGCGCTCGAGCTGCACCATCCGCCGGTATGGATCGGCGCCCAGTTCGGCCGCGAGGGCGTCCACGGACTCGAGCGCGCTCTCGACCGCGGCGCGGTCTGGGACAGGCTCTGAGGCAAGGAGACGCGCGTGTGCCAGTTCGACGTCGCAGGCGCTGAGCCGCCAACCCCGTCCCCGCTCGACGCACTCCCGCGCTTCGACGAGGAGAGCGCGGGCTCCGGGACGGTCGCCGGCGGCGCGTCTCGCGTCCGCGAGCGTGGCCAGGATGCGCGGCTCGTACCACAGCGCGGTGCGCCTCGTGCGCGCGAGCCCGAGCGCGGTCTCGAGCGCACTCGTGGCCGTGGCGACGTCGCCGGCCGCGAGTGCGGCGGCGCCGAGAAACACGGCGGCCTCGACCCGGGAGAACGGGCTTCCGCGCTCGTCGGCCAGCTCGACGGCCCGGCGGCCATGAGCGAGCGCGGCGGCGAGATCGCCTCGCAGCCGCAGCACCTCGCAGAGGAATCCGTGCGTGCCGTACAGGGCTTCGAGTCCGTCCTCGTTGTCGTCGGCGAGCAGCGTTTCCAAACCCGCCTGAGCGTCGGCCACTCTTCCCAGGTAGGCGCTCGCCAGCGCCCACCAGATTCGGCAGAGGGCGGGGGCGGTGGAACGCCCGAGCGCCTCCCGCAGCTCGGCGTCCTGCGCGAGCTCGGCCAGGGCCCGCTCGGCGACCGCGCGCGCGGGATCGAGGTGGCCGACCCCGAGGTGCGCGTGCGCCAGCACGGCGCGCATTTCGAACGCGAACCCCGCGTCGTCGGATCCTTCGGCGAGCTCAGCGGCTCGCTCCGCACAGACGAGGTACTGTGCCACGTCGCCGGCGAGCCCGCACAGGCGGCCATAGGACGTGAGCAAGAACGCGTGACCTGCCCGATCTCCCAGTCGCTCGACGAACGCGCGGGCCTCTTCGAAAAGGACCTGTGACTCACGCTCTTCGATGCCTGCAATGCGACCAATCTCGAGCAGCGCGATGCGCGAGGTGAGCTCGAGCATCAGGGTGTCGCGGGACTCCGGAAGGACGGCGAGGAGCTCCGTGACCTTCCGGCAGTGCCTCGCGCCATCCGCCGGATCGCTCCGCGCGATGCGCCGGCCCGCATGCTCGTGCCAGCGCGCGGCGTCGAGGCGTTCGCCAGCCTCCTCGAAGTGATGGGCGAGGAGCTGGGCCTGCGTCGGGGCGAGGGATCCGTGGATCGCGAGCAGCGCCCGCGCGACGCCTGCGTGGGTCCTGCGCCGGCGATCCAGAAGCTGTGTGCGGTAGGCCACTTCGTGCGTGAGGGGATGCCGGAAGGCGCGCTCGCCCGGATGCGCGGCCGGACCGAGGAGCTCGGCCGTCGTGAGCCGCTCGAGCGCCGCGGCGAGGTCGGGTGCCGGCAGATCGACCACGAGACGCAGCAGCTCCGTCGGCACGTCGCGTCCGACGACCGCCGCGGCCTGGAGCACGTCCTTATCGCTCGGCGAGAGCCGATCGATGCGCGACGCGAGGACGGCCTGAACGGTCTCGGGCAGCGCGATCTCCTCGACGGGGGCGGCCGGTGTGCACGCACCGCGCTCGCCGCGCAGGAGGCCGCGTTCGACGAGCGAGCGGATGATCTCCTCGACGAAGAGGGGATTGCCGCCGGCGCGAGCCTCGATCCGGGCGCGGAGCGAGGCAAGGGCGGGGTCGGACCCGAGCCAGTCGTCGAGCAGCGTCGAGGAGTCGTGAGAGGCGAGGGGCGCCAGCGAGAGACGCTCGACCCGTGCGGACCATGCGGGCTGATACTCGGGCCGCGCGGTCGCGAGCAGCAACGCTCGGCTGTCGGCCGACTCCGGAGCCAAGAGGCGCTTGGTGAGGGCCTCCAGTGCAGCCTCGCTCGCGGGGTCGAGCCAGTGCACGTCCTCGACCCAGAGCACCGTGGGCTCGCGGCGAGCGCGAGCCTGAATTACATCGTTCAGTGACTCGAACAGACGCGCGCGGCGGGTCTCTGGCTCCAGCTCCGAAGGAGCCAGCGCGGGATCGGGCGCCCCGAGAAGCTCGAGCCAGAAGGCGAGGGCGATCGGATCGACAGGCGGCGCGCTCGCCAGACCGCGCCCAACGGCCCCTCGGACGTCTGCAGCCGAAGCGCCTTCGTCGACGCCGAAGAGAGCGCGCCCGAGTTCGACGATCGCGTGGAAGGGGAGCATCCGCCCGTGGGAGAGCGCGCGGGCGCGGTAGAGCGCCACGCCGCGCGAGCGCTCGACGAACTCGTGACACAGGCGGCTCTTTCCCGCCCCCGGCTCCGCGGTGATCAGGACGACCTTCGGTCGACCGGACTGTGCGTCGCGCAGGGCCCTCTCGAGGCAGGCAAGCTCGCGCTCGCGGCCGACGAAGCGCGAGAAGCCGCGCGCGCGTGAGTGCTCGAGGCGGCTCCGGATCGGACCCGGCCCCCGCAGGTCGAACACCCGCACGGGAACGCTCGCGCCCTTGAGAGTCTGCTCTCCGCGATCGAGGAGGTCGAAGAAACCCGACGCGAGGCGCGCGGTCTGCTCGGTCACACTGACGCCCCCCGGCGGCGCGAGCTGCTGCACCCGGGCGGCGAGCCCGACGACGTGCCCCTGCGCGGTGTAGTCCATGCGGAGGTCGTCGCCGATTCGCCCGACGACGACCTCGCCCGAGTTGAGGCCCATCCGCACCGCGAAATCGAGCCCGTGCTCGCGCCGCACGTCTTCGGCGAGCGCCCCGAGCTCGCGCGCCATGTCGAGCGCGGCCGCGCAGGCACGCTGGGCGTGGTCCTCGTGGGCGATCGGGGCGCCGAAGAGCGCCATGATGCCGTCGCCGGTATACTGGTTGATGGTCCCCTCGTAGCGGTGGACGCCGTCCGCGAGGATTCGGAAGAGGCGGTCGAGGAGGCGGTGCCATTCCTCGAGGTCGACGCGCTCGGCGAGTTCCATCGATCGCGCGACGTCGGCGAAGAGGACCGTCACCGGCTTGCGCTCGCCCTCGAGCGCGGTCTTGGAGGCGAGGATCTTCTCGACGAGGTGGCGCGGCGTGTAGGAGCGCGGCTCAGGGGTGGTCGCCGGCGGCGCCGTCAGGCGCGCGCCGCAGCCGTTGCAGAACCGCGCCGCGGCGGGGTTCTCCTGTCCGCAGGAAGGGCAGCTCACCGGACCCCCGATCCACCTTAGCCCCGTCCGAGTAGAAGTCAATCCCGGCATCGCCCCAGAGCCGGACGAAACCCGGGATCAGACGACCCGGCAGAAGGATGCGAAACGAGTGCGCTCCCGGAGCGCCTCGAGGTGCGCGGGAATCAGTCTGCCTCGTGAAGACAGTGCTCGATCCGGCGCAGGCCGTCTCTCCTCACACCCGGCGCAACTCGTGAGTGCTGATCGGCAGCGAGCGGATGCGGGTGCCGGTCGCCGCGAAGATCGCGTTGACGACCGCCGGCGCGATGGGTGGGGTGCCCGGTTCGCCCACGCCGCCCGGGGCCTCCGCACTCGGCAGGATGTGGACCTCAACGGTTGGCATCTCGTTGATGCGGAGCAGAGGGTAGTCGTGGAAGTTGCTCTGCTCGACGTGGCCGCCGGCGATCGTGATCGCACCGCGGAGCGCCGCCGTCAGGCCGTACACGGTCGCGCCTTCCATCTGGGCCTCCACGGTGTCGGGGTTGACGACCAGGCCGCAGTCCACGGCGCAGACGACCCGGTGCACACGCACTTCGCCCTCCGGGCTGACCGACACCTCGGCGACGTCGGCCACGACGCTGCCGAACGACTCGGCGACCGCGATGCCGCGAGCGCGGCCGGGCGGGAGCGGTCTCTCCCAGCCAGCCTGAGCTGCAGCCAGCTCCAGCACCGCGAGATGGCGGGGCGATTTGGTCAGGAGCGCACGCCGCAGCTCATGGGGGTCGCGGCCAGCGGCGGCGGCCACCTCGTCGAGGAAGCACTCGGTGATGAATGCGTTCTGTGAGCTTCCCACCGACCGCCAAAAACCAACCGGTACGCCGGTGTCCTTCATGATGGCTTCAACGTGGATGTTGGGGATCGCGTACGGGATGTTGGCCGCGCCCTCGACCGACGTGGGGTCGATCCCGTCGCGGATGAGCGGGGGGAATGCGCGGGCCGCGATGGACGGCCCGACGATGCGGTGACTCCACGCGAGCGGTCGGCCCTGAGCGTCGATGCCCGCCGCGAGCGCGTTGTAGGTCGCGGGCCGGTAGAAGTCGTGGCGCATGTCGTCTTCGCGGGACCACACGAGCTTCACGGGCGCGTTCACCGCCTTGGCGATCTCCACGGTCTCGGTGACGAAGTCCTGCTCGAAGCGTCGGCCGAAGCCGCCCCCGAGGAGTGTCGTGTGGACCTTGATAGCCTCGAGCGGCAACCCCGTGATCGAGGCCGTCACCTTCTGGGTGCCGTCCTGCCACTGGGTCCCTGTCCAGACGTCGGCTCCGTCAGCGCGCACCGACGCGGTGCAGCTCATGGGCTCCATGGTTGCGTGGGCGAGGAAGGGGACCTCGTACACCGCCTCCACGCGCCGGGCGGCGGTGGCCAGGGCGTTGGCGGCATCGCCCTCCTGGCGGGCCACTCGCCCTGGCTGCTTGGCGGCGGCCTCGAGCATCGCGGTGATGCGGGCGCTCGACAGCCCGGCGTTGGGCCCCTCGTCCCACTCGATCACGAGCGCGTCACGGCCGAGCTTGGCCGGCCAGTAGGCGTCCGCGACCACGGCAATGCCCGAGCTGATTGGGACGACGTGGCGGACGCCGGCCACGGCCTTGGCCCCGCTGGCGTCGAAGGACTTCGCCTTACCGCCGAAGACCGGGCAGCGGACGACGGTGGCGATCAGCATTCCCGCCATCGTGATGTCGATGCCGTAGACGGCCGAGCCGTCCACCTTCGGTGGGTTCTCGAGCCGCTTGACCCGCTTGCCGATGAGCTTGAAGTCCTTGGGATCCTTGAGCTTCGGGTTGGAGGGCACCGGGACCCGCGCGGCCGTGTCTGTGAGCTGGCCGTATGTGAGCCGGCGGCCCGTCGGAGGATGTAGGACGGCACCGTTCTCGGCCGTGCAGGCGGCCGGATCGACGCCCCACTGGCGGGCCGCCGCCTCGACGAGCATCTCCTTGGCGGCCGCCCCAGCGTGCCGGAGCGTGAGCCAGGAACTGCGGACGCTGGTGCTGCCGCCCGTGAGCTGCATGCCACCGATGGCCGGGTTGCCGTAGACCTGGGGTGCCGCCGGGGCCTGCTCGGTCCTGACCTTTGACCAATCTGCTTCCAGCTCCTCGGCGATCAGCATGGGCATCGAGGTCAGGACGCCTTGGCCCATGTCTGACTTGCCGACGATGACCGTGACGATATCGTCGGGCGTGATGCGGATCCAGGCGTTGGGCACGAAGGGCTCCGTCTGGGCGAGGGTACGGCGGCTGCCCGCCAGATCGAAGCCAATGGTCAGGCCGGCGCCGGCCACGACCGCCCCCTTGAGGAATACGCGACGGCTCAGGCGGGTCGTCTTCATCGGGCACCTCCGGCGAGCTTGGCGGCCGTGTGGATGGCGCGGCGGATACGCTGGTAGGTCCCACAGCGGCAGAGGTTGCCGGCCATGGCCGCGTCGATGTCGGCGTCCGAGGGGGTCGGGGTGCGGGCCAGGAGCGCCGCGGCCGACATGATCTGTCCGGGCTGGCAGTAGCCGCACTGGGCGACCTCCTCCTGGGCCCATGCTCGCTGCACCGGATGATCGGCGTTGGGCGCAAGGCCCTCGATGGTGATGACCGCCTTGCCCTGGGCGGCTGAAAGCGGCGTGATGCAGGAGCGGACCGCCTCGCCGTCGAGGTGGACGGTGCAGGCGCCGCAGAGGGCCATGCCGCAGCCGTATTTGGTCCCCGTCAGCCCGAGCGAGTCACGGAGCACCCAGAGGAGCGGCGTGTCCGGCCTCGCGTTCGCCGTGTACTCCCGTTGGTTCACGTTGAGTGTGGCCATCGATAGGGTCTCCTCCTTGCCTAGTGATTGGGCAAAGGCTCAGGACCGGAAAGGACTAGGGAGCGGCCCCTGAACAGAAGGATGTCCGTTGGGCCCGTACGGATTCCGATGCTCCTGCCCGCGCCGGCCGGTCCCAGCATAGAGCTTGCCGAGGCCGGGTGGCGGTGGGCCAATGAAAGCGACCGAGCCTTGACCCGTGATGGTCCGCGTCCGGACGATTTGGTCAGTCCGGGTGCTCCAGGGGTAGCGTGAGCCGGATCGTCGTGCCCTTCGCGACTTCGCTGTGCGCGGTGATCTGGCCGCCGTGGGCGGCGACCAGCTGGCGCGCGATCGCGAGCCCGAGCCCGCTGCCGCGCGAGTCTCGCGACTTATAGAAGCGCGCGAAGACGTGGGGCAGGTCCTCGGGCGCGATCCCCGTGCCGCTGTCGGCGACGGAGACGGATACCTCGCGTGGCCGAGTGCCCTCCAGGATCAGCTCACACGCGATGCGGATCGCTCCTCCCGCCGGCGTGTGCTGCAGGGCGTTGGCGAGGGGGTTGGCGGCGACGACCTGTCGGATGCGGACCGGATCGATCTCGACCGGGGGCGCACTGGGCCGGCGCTCGGTCGTGACGAGGACGCCCGCGGCCTCCGCCTTCTCCCGGCCAGAAAGGCCCGTCCGCACCGTCACTGATCAGCGCGCTGCGCCCGTCGCGGGTACAAGCGCCCGCCGGCGGCGAGCGCGCCGGCGGAGCACGACGAAGTATTGGTGGGGCAGGAAGGGATGCTCGGCGACGAGCGCAAGGCCGGCCCGTCGCGCGTCGCGGAGGAACTCCTCCCGTGCGACCCGGTGCTCGACCGGCGGCCCCACGGGCGTCTCACGCTTCTGAAAGTCGATGCCGACCAGGCGCCCGCCCGGCTTCAGGGCACGAGCGGCGCGGCGCAGGAACGCTGCGCCATCGGGAAAGTGGTGGTAGGTGTCGATGATCAGCACGAGGTCGCAGGCGCCGGCCGGCAGGTGCGGGTCGTCGCCACGGCTCAGCACGGGCGTCACGTTGCGGACGCCAAGCCGCTCGAGCCGCTGACGCAGTCGCTCGAGGCTCCGTGGCTCCGGGTCGACCGCGTACACGTGGCCGCGCGGGCCAACGGCCCGCGCCAGTCTGAGCGTGAAGTAGCCCGGGCCTGCGCCGATGTCGGCCACGACTGCGTTCGGCCGCGCGCGCAGCGCGCGGAGCACGCGCGTAGGCCGCTGCCAGCGGTCGCGACCGGGATCGAGCATTCGGCGGACGAACGCCTCGAAGTCCTTCGGCCTGAAGCGGTCGTGGCCGCGGCCGCGACGCATGCCGCGGTGACCACGGCGGTGCGGATGCCCTGTCACGGCGGCGAGTCGGACATCGCGGTTGTCACCGGCCCAAGACCTGTCGCTTCGCTTCGAGCCAGTCGTCGAGATCGCCGCGCGGCACCCCTCTGCGTGACAGGTGGATCGCGGAAGCCCGCTCCGCGCTCGCCTCGGGGGACGGCGCCGGCTTGGCTCTGGCCCTGTCCCCGGGATCCCGGCGCCCGTGGGTGCGGCATGTTCGCCATGGTATCTCTCGTCGCTTCGGTCAGCACCGGGATCCTGGCCGCGGCGGGGGGGCCGGCGTGGCCACGCGCGGCGGGAGCATGGCCGTGCTCGTGAGAGCCTCGCCCACCACCAAATCACCGGGACAGTATGTCGACCGGCGGGAGTGGTCTAGGGAGCCGCTTCAGGACGATTCACCGACCCCAGCGACGACGTCACGGAGACGCTCGAACTCGGCCTCGGTCAGGTTGACGAATCGAAAGACGTACGTGTCCGGATCCTCCCTGCGGACGAGGATCGCCAGGAGGTAGAGGCCCGGCCCGCCATCGAGAGGCCTGAAGTAGAGTCTCACCGCGGGCCCCGGCGTGACCGACTCGAGCGGGCGAAGCTTCATGCCGAAGGTGCTGAGGTCGACACAGATCCCTTTCCGCTCCGCGCCGTCGTACTCGAAGATTCGGACCGGGAGCGTCAGCGGCGGTCGCGCCGATCGTCGACGATCGTCGGCTCGCCGCTCGCCATTCCGTTGCGTGCCGAACGCCTGCACCTCGGCGTACAGCAGGACCTGGCGTAGGAGGTCAGCGTTGAAGGGCTTACCGACGAAATCGAGTGCGCCACGCCGGAGACACTCGCGCGCCTCGTCTGCCGTCGCTACTCCGGAGACGACGACAATCGGGGGCCGCGCGGCACGGACGCGATCGATCTGGAGGAAGTCGAGCCCGCTCATCAAGGGCAGGCGGAGGTCAAGAAGGATCACGTCAGGACGCTCGGTGTCGAGTGCGCTCCGCGCGGCTTCGGCGCTGCGCACGAGCAGCGGCTCATAGCCGAACTCGCGCAGAAGATCTCGAAGCAACGCCGCGGTCTGTTCCTCGTCCTCGACCACGAGCACCCGCGTGGCCATCGCGGCCTCCTAGAGTGTCCGGGTCGGGCGCGGACCTCCGCGCCCTCTGTAGCCGCTGCGCCAGGAGACCGAGGACAACCAACCTCGGCGGCCCGCGCCGCCGAGGCTCGGGGTCCGCCGCCCGCTACCCGCGTCTCCGCTCATCCTGTTGAGCAGATCGGGCGGCCGGAGCGGCGGGCAGGGGACTCCCCGCGCCACCGGGCATAGACCTCCGCGCCCCGGTAGCGCTCGAGCTTTCCGCTCGTCGTCCGTGGGAGCTCGCCGGGTCGACAGAGGACGACGTCAAGCGGCGCGATCCCCAACGTTCCGGCGACCGACTCCGAGATCGCGCTGACGATCACGTCGCACAACTCTGGCTCCCGCGTCCGTGTCTCGGCGAAGACGACGAGCTCCTCCGTGCCGTCCCCAGGGACGCCCACCGCCATCGCCTGACGTGCCCAGACGCCCGGCACCGCGGCGGCGAGGGCCTCCACGTCGTGCGCGTAGAGATTCTCGCCACGCACGATGATCAGCTCCTTCCGTCGGCCCGTCACGTAGAGCTCGCCATCGAGGCGGAACCCAAGATCGCCGGTCCTGAGCCAGCCCTCGTGGAAGGCCGCGCGGGTGGCCGTAGGGTCCTCGTCGTAGCCCGCCATGACCGACGCCCCCCGGACCAGGATCTCCCCGACACGGTTCTCGGAGAGGCCCTCGCCGTCGGCTCCCAAGAGAGCGATCTCGAGCCCGTCGACGGGTCTCCCCACCGAGACCACTTCGCGCGTGTCCGCCTCGTCCGGGCGCGCCGACTCGACCACCCCCTCGCCGAGCGGGTGCCGCCGGACGCGGACCGACTTGACGCCGCGCCCGAGGCAGGGAAACGCGACCGCGAGGCCGGCCTCGGCGAGCCCATAGACGGGGAGCATTGCCCCTGGCGGGAAGCCAGCGACACCGAAGCGCGTGGCAAAGGCCTCAGTCGTGCCGCGGTCCACCATCTCCGCGCCGTTCAAGGCCACTCGGACGCGCGAGAGGTCGAGTGTCCGCGCCTGCTCGGGGCCGACCCGCTGGGCGCAATGGGAGTAGCCCCAGTTCGGCGCCGTCATGAGCGTCGCCGCGTGGCGGGTCATGACGCGGAGCCACGTCAGCGGATCCCGAACGAAGTCCTCCGGCGGCGCGAGGAGCTGCTCAATCGCGCCGCTGAGGGCACCGAGGAAGCAGCCGATGAGCCCCATGTCGTGGAAGAGCGGGAGCCAGCTCGCGCTCACATCGTCCGCGCGCATGTCGAGACCTCGACGGATCGCCACCAGGTTGGCGACGACCTGGCGGTGCGTGAGCACGGCGCCCCGCGGCGCGGCCGTGCTCCCCGAGGTGTACTGGATGAGGGCGGAGTCATCGGGAGCGACCGGAGCCCAACTCGGCAACCCTCGGCGCACCGCGGCTAGCGAGAGGACCCGGGTGCGGAGGCCGAGAGCGGCGACGAGCGCGCGGAGGATCGGGAGCAGCTTTTCGGTCGTGAGCAGGCAGCCAACCCGTGAGCGGAGGAGCGCTCCCTGGACCCGCTGGCCGTAGCGCTGTCGGGACGAGAACCGGAGCGGCGGCGGGAGCGGGACGGGCACCGCGCCGGCGGCGAGCGTCCCGAAGAACGCCTGGAGAAACTCGCTCGAGTTCGGGAAGACGAGAGCGATTCGCCGCCCCCCGGCCTCCCCGGGCCCGTCGAGGAGGCCGCTCGCGATGCGGCCCGCCTGCTCCAGGAGTTCGGCGTGCGTCAGTCGCTCCACCTCGTCACCGCCTCGGAAGACGCGCACGCCCCCGTCCGGTCGGCGCCCGGCCGCACTGCGAAGGACGTCGAGAAGCGTCTGTGGAGACGCGTCGGGCGCGCTCATCGCCGACCGGGCACCGGGCGCACAGGCCGTCTTCCGCCTGGCGTGCAGAGAAGGATCACGGACGCCATGGCGATATCCCCCGTATGGGAGATGCTGAGCCCGACGGAGCGGACGCCGAGCGCCTCGAGCATCGCCTTGACGCGCCCCCTCGTGACGAGGAGGGGCGCCCCCCCAGGATCCACGCGGACCTCAGCCTCTGTCCACCCCATGCCCTGCCAACCACGCCCGAGCGCTTTGAAGAGCGCCTCCTTCGCGCAGAAGCGGCCGGCGAAGTGCCGCTCGGCGTCGCCCGTCTGTTCACAGTCCTCGACCTCGCGGGCGGTGAAGACCCGGCGCTTGGCGCGGGCCGAGACGTCGAGGAGGCGCCGAACTTCGGCGACCGCCTCGATGTCGACCCCGTGACGGATCACCACGGCTGGGTGCCCCCATCAGCGCGCGGTCGCGGCCGCCCGCTCGGCCGCGAGCATCCGCACCAGCTCGTCGAACTGCCCGACCGTCTCGATCCCAAAAGTGGCCTCGTCCGGGATTTCGAGGTCGAACTGCTTCTCCACCTTCAAAATCACGGTGAGCATCTTGATCGACTCCGCGTTCGGGATCGCGCGGATCGGGAGGTCCGGCCGCAGTTCCCCGGGGGGGACCCTGAGCGTCTCGCCGACAATGCGATAGACCTCGCGCGACATGTCGTTCATAGCGACGCTCTCCTCTCACGCCACCTTGCTGCGGAGATAGGCCTTCAGGTCTCCAACCGACTGGACCGACTCGTCATCCAGGAGGTTGCGGATCATGGCGAGCACCTTCCTGTCAGCGACGTCGGTCATGACCGGCGCGTACTGCTCGATCTGGCGCAGGCCGCTCGTCGAGCTCGAGTGCGGATAGAAGAATCCGGCGGGATGCTTCACCCCCCGGCGCCGGTCGGCGAGCCACACGTAGGCCATCTGCACCGCGGCGACGGCGTTCTCCTCGGCACTGGCCACAAGCTCCTTGCAGAAGACGAAGAAGGCGCGCGCGTGTCGTGACTCGTCGCGTCCCAGGAGGCGCCAGACCGCTCGGAGCACCGGCTCCCGGGTGAGCCGTGCGAGCGTCTTGTAGTACTCGGCCGCGCGCGACTCGGAGATGATGTTCATCATGAGCGTCGCGGCGCGGTTCTCCCCTATGGGGTACGGCTCCCGTTTATACAGCGCGTGCTTGGCCCGGACGTCAATCCCGATCTCGTGGAGATAGCGGCACTGGACGAGCGAGTGGCGCGCCTCTTCCGCGCCCCAGGAGAGCGCCCAGGAGGAGAAGCTGTATTCGTCCGCCCACTCGCGGAGGAAGTTGTGGGCACCGGGGAGCGTGCCGAACTCGATGATCGCGGACTCCTGGAGGATGTCGATCTCCGGCTCCGTCAGGAGTTCCCGCCGGATCTGAGATAGGTCTAGCTCGCGCCAGTCCCACTTCGTGGTCTCGAACCAGTCGAAGATCCGATTGTAGGTGGCGTCGAGATAGTACTCGGGGATCAACGGGTTCGTCCCGAGGGCGCCGTAGGCGCGGAGGCCGTTCTCGACGGCTCGGGCGAGCGCCTCCGGCGTGAGGCGATCGAGGTCGACGATCCCCTCCACATCCGAGTCGTCCTCGACCGGCGCGAGGAGCCGGGCGGGGGCCCGCGCCAGGAGGTAGGCGCGGGTCCGGAGACGTTCTGGTCGTGACCGGAGGATCCGGAGCGGACCCCGATCGCCTGCCTCGGCCACGACGAGCACGACCGCAAGGGTCCCGCCGCCGAGCCCGTCGAGGTAATTGGCGAAGGCCTCGTCCGCCACTCGGTCCACCAGGACACCTGGCCACGGAGCCGCGGGGAGCGGCACGCCGTCGAGCTCGCGACGAGGCCCGACGATGGCGACCCGATGGATGGCGCGCTCCGGACTTGGCGCGGACACGGCACACGCAAGCGTCGTCTTCATCTCGCGCCTCCTTGCCGGGCCGCTCAGGCCGCGCCGCCGGCCGACTCGGCGTCGAACTCCACCGAGAGCGTGTAGCGGCACTCGCCGCACTGAGCCATCTGGCAGAGTCCCACTTCTGGACTGATCTTCACCCGAAGGCGGAGCGCCTCGAACCAGCCGAGGACCCGCTCGAACGGGCCGCAGTGATAGACCTGGGCGACCCCCGCCTTGGAGACGCCCGTGAAGGCGAAGCAGCGCTTGACGTGGATCTGATGGGTCGTGCCGTCGAATGCATCCTCGTAGTCGAAGAGGTCCCCCACGTAGAGGCCGACGGCGAGCTGGAAGACCCGATAGTACTGGGCCGGGGAGGTGACCTTCGTCATGCCGAGGGTCCTGAGGAGCCGTCGCATCTCGAGGCGCCCGAACTCGCGAACGACCGCCGTGTTCCAGCCGTTGGCCGCGTCGGACCCGTTGTTGACAAAGGCCTGGTAGAACCAGAGTCCGTCGTTCGTCATCCACGAGCGGCGCAGCAGGTTCTCGCGCTGGGCGGCTGACAGCTCGGGGATCTCCTCGACGTCGATGACACTGCTGGCTCGCCGATCTTCCATGGCGGTACCCCCCTGTCGGTTCCTGGGTTGGCGTGGCCGGGTCCGGTTCGCGCCCGGTCCCGGGAGCTATGGTCGCGCCGGACCCCGACGTTAGGCGCGTGCCGCCCCGGTGTCGGTAACATAAGTTACCGCCCGGGCGGGGAGGGGGAGCGCCCGCGCCAGCGGGCGTTCTCGGCCGATCCTGTCGGCGTGGCCTTGGGCCGCTCGCGCAAGGCCGGCGAGGTCGGGGATACGGATCAGCGCGCGGTCGAGAACGATCGTGCCCGAGCGCACCAGGCTCCGGAGGCTCCGCGAGACGTGAACCCGAACGGTCCCGACGCGGGCGGCGACCTCCTCTTCCCGGAGGCGCTCGCGGGCAAGCTCCACCCCTTGCCCGGAGCGGACCCCTTCGGCGAGAGCCTGCTCGTAGAGCAGCCGCGCGACCCTGGCTCTGGCTGTGCGGAGCGCGAGGCTCTCGGCGAGGTCCATGATGCGCGCCGCGTCGCGGCTCACGGTCTTGACCAGCTGGAGGGCCATCGCCGGGTTACGGCCGGCGACGTCGACGAACGTTCCCCGGTCGATCACGCCGAGCCTCGTCAGCGTGAGCGCTCGCGCGGTGACGAGGTTCTGGCCGGTCGCGAACGCCGAGGAGACACAGAAGGTGTCCCCGGGCCGGTCGAACACGATCATGATCTGCTCCCGTCCCTCGACGCTCGACCGGTAGCACTCAACGCGCCCCTCGACCAGGACGTGGAGGTCCCGGCACGGGTCGCCCTCGCGGAAGATAATCTGGCGCGGGGGAACCGACCGCCACCGGGCCCGGTTGGCCACCGCGGCGATGCTCAATGGGCTCACGTCCTGGAGATAGGTGACCGTCCGGAGGAGCTGGACCCCGCCCTCGGCCGCCCCCGCGCCCCGGGTCCGCACCGAGGTAGCGTGGCCATTCTGGCTCGCCCCGGCGGGCTGCGTTCCGTTACCGGGACGGGGCATGGGGGGCCTCTTCGGGGATCGCGAGAAGACGGCAGGCGCGGAGGATCTGCCCAGAGAACTTCCGGTCCTTGACCGCCCGCGCGAGCATCACGCCCCCAACGAAGAGGGCGATGGTCGCGAGCGCCCGCTCGGTCGGTGGTCCAAAGGTGCCCGGCATCCTCGCCGCGAACTCGGCCACGAGGTCATGGAGCTGGGTCTCGAAGGTCTTCTGCGCGTGGGCGCCCGCCCGGCCGACGTCGGGCGTGAGGGCGGGCATCGGGCAGCCCTCGGCCACCGCGTCTCGGTGCGTGCGGCTCAGATACCGGCGTACGACCTCCCGGAGCCACGCGAGCTCCCACTCCCCCTCGAGCCCCCTGAGCAGCCACTCGCGCATCCGCCGAAGGGCGAGCGGCAAGGTCTCCGCGAGGAGTACCTCCTTCGAGTGGAAGTGCGCGTAGAACCCGCCCGGTGTGAGCCCCGCCGCCTTCATCACCGAGTCGACGCCGACTCCCGTGAATCCGCCCTGCTTGAACAGACGGCTCGCCTCCTCCACGATCCGGGCGTGCGTGCGCTCCTTGTGGTCAGCCGCGTAACGCATGGTATTTATATTACGATCGTAATATAAAAGAAAGTGGAGTTTTTCTGTGGGTCACTCCCGAGGCGCAGCCGGGACGACTCCGCGCCGGCCCAGCGGGCTCTGGCCGGACCCCCCGACGATCGCCAGCCGATTCGCGCAGGCCGGGTTTGCGGCGCCGTTCGCCCGCCCGGTACCGGACCCGAACTATCGGGCGCGATTGGACTTCATGGGTCACGATCGCGTCGCGTCCGCCACGACGCCACGGACGCAACCGCCCGCGGTACCTCAAGCGGCCGGTGCAGTGTCAATCCGCCAGGACGCAGAGATCCAGCCGTAAGGTGTTCGCCGGCGCCCGTGCCCCCGGGGACGCGGGCGTCCACGACCGGCGGACACTACGCGCGGCCGCTTTGACAGCGGGGATCGGCTGGGGCATTGTCGGGGGCGGCGGCCGGATGCCGCGAGCCGATCACCGCGTCAGGGAAGGCATGCACTTCGGAATCTTCGTGGAGGAGCGGCGGCGGGAGACGAGCGAGGCCACGGCCTTCCAGGAAGCGCTCGAGCTCGGGGAAGCGGCCGACGCGTGGGGGCTGGACGGCGTGTGGCTCGGCGAGATCCACTTCAATCCGACCCGCTCCGTCCAGTCGGCGCCGATCGCGCTCGCGAGCTTCATGGCCGCCCGCACGCGGCGCGTGCGGCTCGGCCTGGCCGTGACCGTCCTCCCGCTTGCCCACCCGCTGCGCATCGCCGAGGAGGTCGCGACCGTGGACCAGCTCAGCCACGGCCGCTTTGATCTCGGGATCGGTCGCAGCGGATCGCCGCACGCCTACGACGTCCTCGGGGTCCCATACGGCGAGAGCCAGGCGCGGTTCGAAGAGGCGCTGGCGATCATGCGGCAGGCCTGGAAGGGCGAGCCGTTCAGCTATGCGGGCACGTTCTACCGGTTCCAGGACACGACGGTAGCGCCGCGCCCGTACCAAGTCCCCCATCCGCCCATGCGGATGGCCGCCAATTCCCCCGAGACGTTCCCCTTCGTCGGCCGCATGGGATTGCCGCTGTTCGTCGGGCTCCGCGACCTGGATATCCCGGAGCTCCGGGTGCATCTCGGGGCCTATCGCGCGGCCTGGCGCCAGGCGGGTCACCCGGGCGACGGCGACGTCTGTCTCCGCCTTCCCGTGTACGCCGCGCCGACGGAGAGGGAGGCTCTCGAGGAGCCGCGCGAGAACATCACGTACTTCTTCCGTCGGCACGCCGAGCTGACGCGCTTCGGGCTGGGCCGAGGAGATACTGGACCCGCGGGTCGGCGCCTAAGCCGCCTCGACCAGCTCGCCACTCTCTCCTACGAAGAGATACTGGAGAAGCGCGTGGCGTTCGGCACGACCGCGCGCTTGACCGAACGACTGGCCGGGTTGCGGGACGAGCTGGGTCTCGACGGAATGATCGCGGAGCTGAATCCCGGCGGTCTGCTCCCCATGGACCGGATGCTCAGGACGCTACGCGTCCTGACCCACGAGGTGATCCCTGCGCTCAGATGACCGAGGCCGTATGTCCACCGAGCAGCGGGCCCGGATCGAGGCCGGTGTCTCTAGGCGGAGATCGCCTCCTCACGACTGGTGTGCACCTCGAGCCGAGTCGTCAAGCCGCTCGTCTCGAAGACCGATCGGACATCGCCCTGGAGGCCGCAGAGCCTCAGGGTACCGCCCGCCGCCCGCGCCCGCTTCATAGCTCCGACGATCGCACCGACCCCTGAACTGTCGATGGAGGTCACGCCGACCAAGTCGACGACCAGCTTCGCCCGGCCATCCTCGAGCAGATTGTCCAGCACGTGCTTCATCCGCTCAGCGTCCACCGTGTCCAGGCTGCCCTGCGCGACGACGACCGTCATGTCCGCGATGCGAGAGGTGCTAAACGCGGCCCAGTGTCGGTCGCTGGATGTTTGGAAGAGCTCAACGCTCGACCGCACGGCCTGGGACAAGCGCTCCAGATCGAACGGTTTCAGGAAGTATCCGAGGGCTCCGGCCTCGAGTGTCTTTGCCACGACCGACTCGCTCTTGCCACTGAGCATGATCACGCCGATCCCCGGATCTTCTCGGCGAATGCGCCTCAACACCTGGACACCGTCCATGCCCGGGAGGCCGACGTCGAGCACGACGAGATCCGGGCGAGTGCGGCGAACGGCCTGCAGGGCCTCCTCGCCGTCGGCCGCCTCCAGGACGGCAAATCCTTCGCGTTGAAAGTGGTCGACCAGCAAGCTCCGGATCTGCTCTTCATCATCGACGACAAGAATCTTGCCCACTGACGCTCCCCCTGGACTCGTCGCATACCGGGCCGCCGTGCCGCTTCTGGCATCTCCCCCGGGCGCGCGTGTCGGAAGAGCAACAGGAGTGCCAGTACGAAGAAACGTTGAAACGAAGGCACTTAGACGCGTCACGTGAAGGTCGCCAAGGCCCTTCTGGCATCGTCGGTTCAGGATGGCATGCCAACGGGACGCTCTGAGGGCAATCTGGCCGACAAGCGTCGCGCTCGGTCGCCTCTGGAGAGCGCCAATCGACCAGGGCAGGGTCCGCACCCCTCGGCTCGCGAGCACCCATCGTGTGGCAGTCTCGTGCGGCCGACCGCCGCGCCGCGCCTTCTCGTGAGGGGCCGGCTCGCTCGGCCCCGGTGACGGGGGCTGTGGGTGCCGGGCCAGCCCGCAAGGTACGCGAGGCCTCGATGCGGCGCCGAGCAGTGAGGAATCGTGGTTCACCGGGAGCGCTCGCCGATGCAGGGCTCCTCGTGCCGCGCCGGAAGTCTCCATCGAGGCGCGCCCAAGGCTACCCTGAGCCTCCCCCGGAGACTTCGTCCCTCTTCGTGCCACTGCCTCTGTGCCTGTCGTCTGGCGTCGATCTGTGTATAAATGGCAGAGGCGATGGTGTCGCGGCAAGCGGGTCGGGCGGGGCTGGTGATGGGGCCCGTGATGGATGAGCGGCGGGTCCGACCGGTTGCGGCACGTTCGTGATGCTCGGACAGAGCGTGGTCAGGATCGTATCGAGGGCATCCGGATGGCCATTGGCGTGCCGCGCCCGGAGATGGGGCCCCGACGAACTCATCCGGGCGTGGTTCGGGGCGCATACCTGGAAACCACTCGATGTGCGGACGGCCACAGGGGCGTGCGTGTCGGGCCCCGTCTGAGCGCGGCGGTCGGCGAACAGGACGGTCACCCGACCGCGGAGACGACGCCGCCAAGCGCGGAGGAAGACAACGATCGCGACATGGGCGACGTTCTCGTCGGGAACGACTCGATCGAAACGGAGGCCACGAAGTGCCGAGGGCCTTTGATGACGCGGGTCGTAGATCGTGTCCGGCCTCTGCGGACTCCGCCGGACACTCATGAAGGCCAGGGATGACCAGCGGAGGCAGGGGCGGGGGCACCCGGGGCCGGGACAGGCCCTCGCCGTCGGCTTCGAGGGCACGCGGATTCCCGACGACCTCTCGGTGCTGGCGGAGCGGGCAGGCCTAGGCGGCGTCATTCTGTTCGCCCGCAACTGCCCGCGCCTCGAGACCGTGCTGACGCTGACGGCCGCTGCGCGGAGGCTCAGCCCCGATGGCCTCGTCATGGTCGACCACGAAGGCGGACCGGTTCACCGCCTGCCTCCTCCGTTTACGCGGTTCCCGCCTCCGGCGACGGTCGGGCGCTGCGGCGACCCTCGCCTGGCCGCAGCGGTCGCCCGGGCGATGGCGCGCGAGCTGCGCGCCGCCGGTTTCGACTCGGGGCTCACGCCGGTGCTCGACTGCCTGCTCAATCCCGCGTGTACGGTGATCGGTGACCGCGCGTTTGGGACAGCTCCGGATGCCGTCGCCGCGTGCGGCGCCGCGTTCGTCGAAACCATGCTCGCGGAGGGAGTCGTTCCGGTCGCCAAGCACTTCCCGGGCCACGGCCGCGCCGCCGTCGACTCGCATCTCTCCTTGCCGGACGTCGACGCCACCCTGGACGAGCTGGAGGGGGCGGACCTCGTTCCGTTCCGCGCCGCCCTCGGCGCCGGCTGCTCGGCCGTGATGGTCGCGCACGTACGATACCGGGCCCTCGACCCGGTATTGCCGGCGTCGCTCTCCGCCGCCGTCATCGGCGGCCTGCTCCGGCGGCGTCTCGGCTTCTCCGGCCTCGTCCTGAGCGACGACCTGGAGATGGCCGCCGTCGCCGGCACCTGGGGGGTCGCGGACGCGGCTCGACGATTCCTGGCCGCCGGCGGCGACCTCGCGCTGATCTGCCGGAGCGCGAGCGCTCGCGACGAGGCGGTGCAGGTGATCGGCGACGAGATCGACCGCGGCACCCTCGATCTCGCTCCGGCCGTTGGGCGGCGGCAGGCCGCGCGCCGGCTCGTCGGGGCCGCCGGCCCGCGCCCGGACGCCTCGGTCATCGGCTGCGCCGAGCATCGCGCCCTCGGCGAGGAAGTCGCGCGGCGCGCGGCCGAGCGGGGCTGAGTGACGGAACCGTGCGGCGAGAGCGCGTCGAGAGCCGGCAGACGGGTTTGGGGGCCTGGCGGGAGGGCGACGACGGACGTGCGGTCGCGCCGGCGGCGCCTGTTTGAGCCGGCCGGCCCCGCCGTGCGATGCTACGGGCGATGGGGCGAGCGGGGCTTGGACGGCGAGCGTTCGTCGCGCTGGCGGCGAGGACCCTGGCGGGAGCCGGGGCCCTCGCGCTCGCGCGCCCGGAAGCTGTGCGGGGGCGCGACTCCGATCCGATCGTCTTCAAGGGAGAGGAGACGTTCGAGCGGTTGCTGGCGCTGGCGCGCGAGCGCGCCTGGAGCGACCTGCCGATCGGTGAGCGGATTGGTGCCGTCGGGATGGCGCTCCGCCGGACACCGTACGTCGCCGCGACGCTCGAGCTCTACGACGATCGCGAGGTCTGCGCGGTCGACCTCCAGAGCCTGGACTGCGTGACCTTCTTCGAAAGCGCGCTCGCCTTCGCGCGGATGCTCCGGCGCGGCGGGCGCACCCCGGGGGCGCTGCTGGCCGAGATCACCTTCACCCGCTACCGGGGCGGCCAGCTCACCGACTACGCGTCGCGGCTGCACTACCTGAGCGACTGGTTCGTCGACAACGAGCGCAAGGGCGTGGTCCGCCTGATCACTCGGGAGCTTCCGGGGGCGACGCGCTTCACCAAGCGGGTCAACTTCATGAGCACGCATCCCGAGGCCTACCGGCAGCTCAAGGCGAACGCCGACCTGGTCCGGAAGATCAGCGCCGTCGAGGCGCAGATCAGCGCACGCGAGCTGGACTACGTACCGAAGGCGAAGGTGGCGGCCGCTCAGCCGCTCCTGATGACGGGGGACATCGTCGGCGTCACCACCGCCAAGGGCGGTCTCGATTGCGCGCACGCGGGACTCTGCTACCGGGACGCGGGAGGGGTGCCGAGGTTCCTCCATGCGTCGACCACCCGGCACACGGTCGTCGTCGACGACGATCTCGCGACGTACCTCTTGCGCGTGTCGACGCACACCGGGATCATGGTAGCCCGCCCGCTCGAGGTCACGTAGCGACCCGGCCGGCAGCCGGTCCGGGGCCCTGTCTCACCGGCCGGGCGGCGCGCCCGCATTCCCGACGGCCACCCCTGACCGGACACCGCGGGCCCAGTCGAGCAGGCGCCGAGCGAGCGAGCGCCCACGTCGACCCTCGACGGCGGCGACCGACGGCGCGTCGATCGGCGCGAGGATAGACCGGGCGAAGGCCAGGATCTCCTGGTTCACCCGCTCGGGCGCCTCGAGGAGCAGCATATGCCCGGCGCCCTCGATGGTGCTCAGCCGCGCCCGCGGGATCAGCACGCTGAGCTGCTCAGAAAGCGCGGGCGGCGTGAGTCGGTCGCGGCTCCCGCACAGGAGCAGCGTGGGCACCTCGAGCCGCGTTGCCTGGTCGGTCAGGTCCATGGTCCGGGCGGCCAGGACATCCTTGAGGATCGTCTCCGGGCGGCAGGAACGGAGCTCTTGCATCCCGAGGCTCACCGCGCGGCCGGCCGCGCCCGGTGCGAACAGGAGCTTCTTCGCCATCGAAAAGAAGAGGATCTTCCGGAGGGCTCCGGGAAGATACGCGAGCCACCGCTCCCAGGAGTTGTCGACCGGCGGCAGCTTCGCGCAGCTCGAGAGGAGGACGAGCCCTGCCACCGCGCCGGGATGCCGGGCGGCGAGCGCGATGGCGACGGCGCCGCCCAGTGAGTGCCCGGCGACGATCACTGGGCCCGTGCCCAGCACCTCGAGAAAGCGCGCGGTGACGTCGGCGTACGTCTCGACGCTCGTCCCCTCAATCGGATCGGACGCTCCGTGTCCGGGCAGGTCGATCGCCACCACGCGCAGCGCGCGCCCCAAGCCGCGGAGCTGGTTGACCCAGTAGCCCGCACTCACCCCCGAACCGTGGATCAGAAGGATCGTCGGCCCGGCCCGCGGAGCCCGGACTGTCAGATAGGACACCCGGCACCCGTCCGGCCCGACGAACTGACGCGCCATGTCGGATCGGGCGGTACGTCGATCCGACTCGAGATTCTCGGCGCCGCCGAGCGTCATGAGGTCTGACGCGCAGAGGGTTGACGAACGGGATCGTCACTGAGCGTCGCGGGCCTGCGCTCAGCCGTGGCAGGCGCCGTCGCGAGCGGACCGGTGTGGACGTCACGAGCGCGAAGCCACGCGTGGAGGTCGAAGCGTGCGAGTGGGCCCACGGCGGATCCACCCCGCCGACCGCGCCCCCCGCCACTCCGGTGGGCGCGTGCCGCCGTCCGCGCGTCAGCCGGAGGGTCGGGCTCGGTCAGCTGCTCCTCCCCGTTTGGGTCCACGTGTGTCTCGCCCGCGTCGAGCGGTGCGCATCTTCCACAATACAACAGCCGAGGGGTCCTCGGCGGTCATCGACGGCTCCCTCAGACGCCGGCCACGCAGGGCGTGGTCGGAGGGGCGCGGGCGCGCGGGTCGCCCCGGCTTCCCGCGCCCCGGACCTCCATGGTATGGATGGAGGGCTTCGGGCAGTGCACTTCTCACCTGGAGGACGGGCATGATCGCCGACCGCTACACCAAGGCCGTGCTGACCGTCATCGCCGTGGCCCTCACCGTGATCGCCGCTCACTCATGGCGTCCCGACCCGGGATGGCTCGGGGCCGTCCGCCCCGCTCCGGCCGCCGCGCAGGGCCCGGCCAGGTACGAGGTGAGCCTGCCGAAGGCCTGGGGGAAGTTCGTCAGCTTCAGCAACAACAACCTCTTGCTCGAGGGCCCGGATCAGACCATGCGCATCGTCGATGTCGAGGGCAAGGCGCCGGAGTACCCAAAGCTGAAGGTGCTCATCCGCTGGCAGTAGCGGCGTGTTCGCGCCCGGCGCCCCCGCTCCTCGCGGAAGGCACTTCGACTACTGCAGGCGTGCCGCTCGCTCCAGTCGCGATGCGTGGAACACCGCGACGGTCTCCGCAGGGGTCCGCACGACGTACGCGGCGCCGACCCTGCCGTCGGGGAAGGTGTGGGTCCGCTCCAGGCGCTCCACCGTTCCGAGTGGCTCCCCCGACATCGTCACGAGCTGGTCGCCCCGGCTGAAGAAGAACACGTGATCCGGCCGATCGGTGTCGCCGCGAGCGTCGGACGGCGCCGGCGGTGACACGGCGGTCGCTGTCGGGCCGGCGGACTGCTCGGCCTGGGTGCCGCCGTCAGCCGGGCCGCTGGCGACGCCCGCTGGCGTGCGAACCGGGGTCCCCCGGGGGGAGCGGAATCGCGTCAGGTCCAGGTAGCCAAGAACGAGCAGGACGAGCACCAGGGTCCCCGTGACTGCCGCCACGATGGCGTCGCCGGCCGCCGGCTTGCGCCGCCGCGGGCGGCGGCGTGATGCGTCGGGCCGGCTCGGGCGCGCGGCCGGCGGCATGGTCCGTGGCGCGCTGTTCTCGGGCATCTTTCGCGCGGGGACGCCGGCGGCGAAGAGCCGCGCCATCAGCGAGTTCGCCTGCGCCAGAGCCAGGCCGCGCGCGATCGTAACGTCCTGGCCGTCGAGGGTCGGGCCGGTCTCGTGCTGGGTCCCTGACGGATCCGCCTCTCGCAGGATCGCGAGCAACGCCGGTCGTCGTTCCGGGGGCACCTGATCGACGACGAGGCACCACCGGGGCGCGGCGCCGGGCAGCTTCGCTAGCTCTGCCTCGACCGTTTGAATCTCCCGGCGGACTGCCTCCTGATCGAACTGGTGGCCGCAGTAGCGGCAGACGAGCGCTTCGAGTTTTATGCGCTCGGCGCACATGGGGCATTTCTTCGTCATCTCGTCGATCGGCGAGCCGGGCGCGCCGGGAGACATCAGCGGCGGGATAGGCCGGGAGCGGCCGTCAGCGGCCCGCGGGCGGAGGGAGCGGCGGGCACGGGCTCGAGACGCACGCCGACGCGTGCGCCGCGGCGGCGCCGTCGCCCTTCAGCGCGTGTTGCCGATTGGGACGGATCTTCCCGCTGGCTGCGCGGGGCTCGCGCGGGGTGAACGACGGCAGGCGTGTGGCGCGTGAGTGGGCGGCCGGCGCGGCCGGCGACACCGCGGGGTCTGGCGGGTCGGGGGTGGGGGAAGGGATCACGGCGACTCGAGCTCGCGAAGGCGCCGAGACCGGGCGCGCCCGCCGTCGCCGCGCCGGTCGGAGGCGGCATCGGCTGGCCTCGTCAGGACCTGTCCGCCGATCGCGAGCAGTTTCTTCATCGGGCCCTCCCCGAAAGGCGCGGCCAGCAAGTACAGTACACCGCTTCCTTCGGTTCGGCGAGGGGACTCCGCGGTCGGTCGACGCCGGACGGTCGATCTGGGTTCGGGCGGCGGCCAGGGGATCAGGCTCGACGGGAACCGAGCCGGTCGTCGCTACGCGCGCCTGCCGCGGAGCCGCGCGCGACACGCCGAGCAGGTGCAGGCGCCGGAACCGCTAGGCTCCCCCCCGGCGTCTGGATCGGGCATCGGCCGGCGGCGTCGGGACCACCAGCGGAGATCTCGCGAGCCATCCCGGAGCCTCTGGAGACCGGCGCGCACGGCGCCCGCGATCGCGGCGTGGACCCCGCCGAAGCAGGCGCGGACGACGCGGGCGACGGCCGCCGAGCCGTCGCGGAGCCGCTGACGAACGGGCGAGATCGACCCGCGGCGATACCGACGACGTTCGGCGTGGGGCTCCGCGTCCGCCCGCGGCCATCGGCGCCGGGGCCAATGCGGACGACGCGTCTCGACCGCCTCGCCCGGTGTCTCGAGCGGCGAGCCGAGGTGGCTCGGCTCGGGAGACCGTGCCGCCCGCGCGTCACGGCCGCCGGCCGTCGGCGGCGTGGTCGCGTGGGCGAGGGCCCTTGCGTGAGCCGGGACGAATCGGCTCCCGACGATTCGGGCGGCCACCAGCGCCAGCGCCGCGATGAGCCCGAGCACCGCGAGGTTTCGGGCGAAAACCGAGTCGGTCGCCGCCAACGCGGCGTGTTGCGGGATGCCGACGGTCACGTCAACGGTCTCCCGGCCGTCGCCGCTGCGCAGCGGCGCGTATCCGACGAAGCGCGGGATCCCGTCCGGCCCATCCGTCTCGGCGGAGCCCTCGCCCTCGACGAGCACCCCGTCGGCGAACGGACGCTCGCAGGCAAATCTCCCGACCCACTTGGCGGGATCGGGATATCGGACCCGGATCCGGCAGTGCCGGTCACTGATCGTGAGGCTCGAACCCTCAGGCAGGCGCGCGACGGCCGGGAGCTTCTTCAACCACGTCAGGTCGATCGCCGCGAAGACGGCTCCCTGGACCGTCCCCGCCTCGTCAAGGAGGGGATGGCTGACGTTGACCGTCGCCCGGCCCGTGGCACGGTCGATCTGATAGTCGTCGCTCTGGAAGTCAGTCTTCTCCAGCGCACGCCAAAAGAGCGCTCCGCCCGAGAGGTCAGGGGCGCCCGTGACTGGCACGGCACTGCAGAAGACGCTCCCGTTGAGGGTCAGGCCGCCGAGGTTTGCATAGCGCGGGTATCGGCGACGGAGGTCGGCCACGAGGGCGTTGCAACGGTCGGGCTGCTGCTGGCGCACGTCGGGGAGCTGAGCCAACATCGCCACGAGCTGGCGCGCCGCGTCGATCGCCCCCTCGTGCTCGCCGGCGACCAGCCGCGCCAGGCGCAGGGCCTCCTGCTGGGCGCCCGAGGCATCCTGGCCGTGCTGCTCCTTGGTCGTGTAGAGCAGTAGGCCGGCCGTCGGAACGAAGCCGATCAGGGTCAGCAGCACGAGGTGGAAGCGGAGCCGCACCAGGTGGAGCCGCCGCACAAACTCGCCCCGGCGCGGCCGCGCGTCGGGGTGGCGCCAGCGCGCCTGCTCAGGGCGCGCGGGTCCACGGTCCACGCGATCGTCAAGAAGTGGCGGCTGGCTCACCGACACGCGATATCCCTCATCAGTCTACGCCCTCGTCGCCCGCTACGGGCGTGCCGGAACGAGGAGCAAGACGGATGCCGCCGCGCCTAAATGCCTCACTGGCTTGTCCCCGGAGCCAGGTCTCTCAAGGTCACGGGAGCCTGTCTGGCATGCCAGCCGGGGCACCGGTGCCAAAACGGCCTCAGACGGTCTTTCGACCGTGGCGACTGTCTGGCCGACGCGCGGCCCGTCTTGCCGCCGTGCTCCGTTCAGCCCTTGAGCTGCTCCTCCGCGATTCGCTTGACGTCGGCGGCGTCGACCCGCCCCTTGTGCGTCTTCATGACGTCGCCCACGAGCCGCCCGACCTGTTTCGCGTCGGTGATGCCGAGCGCGTCCAGGCGCTCCCGGACGAGTGCCCGCACGGCAGCCTCGTCCAGCCCCTTCGGCAGGTAGCTCTCGCAGAACCCGAGCTCGAAGCGGATCTGGGCGACCTGGGACGCTGCGCGGTCGCCCGCCTTCTCGAATTCGGGAAGCGCCTTCTGGAGCTGCTTGCGGTAGGCGGCGATGACGTCGAGGATGAGCGCGTCGTCGACCGCGCCCGCGAAGCCCTTCGCGGTCCGCCGCTCCGCGAGCCGAGTCTTGATCATGCGCACGACCTCGGCGGTGCGGGTGTCCCTGTCTTTGATCGCCTGCGTGAGCGTCTGGTCGAGCTGTTGCTCGAGGCCCATGAGCTTCCCCTCGGCGGGTCGCCCCCTCAGGCGGCGGGGGCCAGGTGGAACCCGGCGAGGCCGACGATCGCGACGGCCGCGGCGAGGGCGCCCACGCCGATGATCGACCATGCAATCCGGTTCGCGGCCGCGAGGGGGTAGTGGGGGAGCATCACGGCCCGGGCGCCGGAGCCTAGGTGAACGAAGAGGCAGCAGACCGCCAGGAAATAGTGGAGGACGAGTCGAACGTTCCAGGAGTCGAGCAGGAGCCCGGCGGGGGCGCCGGAGGCGAAGGAGAAGTCCGTGTCGACCTTCATCACCGCCCGCCCCAGGACGAACACCGCGGTCAGGTGGGAACTCAAGAACACCGCGAGGTAGGCCGCGGCGGCGGTCTGGAGCGTTCCGAAGAGGTCGCTCGTGCGCGCGGTCCGGCGCCAGAGGAGGACGGCGCCGCTGCCGATCTGGAAGAGGACGACGGCCACGAGCACGGGCTCGACCACCGGGTTGCGGTAGACGCGCCGCAGCGCCTTCATGACGTGGACGTGGGTCGCCGCGCTCCAGATGCCGGTGACGTGGTTCGCCAGGTGCGGCAGGAGGAAGAGGAGGAGCGCCAGGGCGGTGAGGCCGTGGAGCTCCGCGAGCCAGGGTGCGATCGCCGCGCGAGCCGGGCGCGCCGCCCGGACATCGGCACGGCCGAGGGCGATCGCGACCAGGACCCCGAGCCAGATCAGCGCCCAGAGCAGGTAGTCGCTCTTGGCCGGCGCGTGAAACAGGTAGAGCAGGACCCCGATCAGGGTGAAGAGGGGCGGGCTCGCGACGGCCAGGTGGGCGAGGCGGCGGGCGCGGATCTCGCCGGCGGACGCAGCCTCCGCGTGGCCGAGCAGCCAGGCCACGCGCAGCGCCACCGCGGGGACGGCCAGGCAGAGCGAGAGCGAGACGATAAAAGCCAGCGCGCCCGCCCCCACGGCACCCTCGTGCACCAGCGCCGCGCTGCCAAACAGGGCGGCCAGGGCCAAGGGATAGAGCAGGGCCGCGAGTGCGGGGGAGCTCCAGACGTACCGCTGAAGACTGCCAGCCCTGTCCAGGATCGCGGTCGTCACGCCGTCACCTCTCTGTGGTCTCGAGCGACCCTGCCCGGACGGGAAGCTCGCCTCGTCAGTCCCCGAGGGAAGTATCCTCCGCGCCCCGGCTTCCTGTCGAGCGAGGGGCTCGGGGCCGCTCCCGGGGGGCCGGGTAGAATGGAGCGGTGCGAGAGCGGGACCGGGGAGGCGTGCGCGCCAGGACCGCGCGGGTGGTCACGACCGCGTGCGCGCTCGCGCTGGCAGCCGGCTGCTTCTTCCCCGGGAACTCGGCCGAGCGCGGGCTCAAACTCGACGCGATCACGCTGCCTCGCGGCTTCAGCATCGCCGTCTACGCCGACAACGTCCCGGGCGCTCGCTCCCTGGCGCTCTCGCCGGGCGGCACTCTCTTCGTCGGCACTATGGGCGAGGGCGTAGTCTACGCGGTGGCCGACGCCGCCCGGGCCGTCCGGGCGGGGCCCGTCCGGGTCATCGCGCGGGGCCTCACCCTGCCGAACGGCGTCGCCTTCCGCGACGGGGCGCTCTACGTGGCCGAGCTGAGCCGGGTGCTCCGGTACGACGACATCGAGGCCCGTCTGGACGGCCCGCCCCCGCCCATCGTGGTGAGCGACGCCTTCCCCACGGACCGGGACCACGGCTGGAAGTTCATCGCCTTCGGCCCCGACGGCATGCTCTACGTCCCGGTGGGCGCGCCCTGCAACGTTTGCGAGCCGCCGGGGCCGCGGCACGAGACGATCACTCGGATGCGCCCGGACGGGAGCGGGCTCGAGGTGTTCGCGCGCGGCGTCCGGAACAGCGTGGGGTTTGACTGGGATCCGCGGACCCGTGAGCTCTGGTTCACCGACAACGGCCGCGACTGGCTCGGCGACGATCGCCCGCCGGACGAGCTGAACCACGCGCCCCGCCCCGGGTTCCACTTCGGCTTTCCGTACTGCCACGGCCGCAGCATCCCCGACCCCGAGTTCGGGGCGCGGCATGTGTGCGGCGAGTTCAGGCCGCCGGCGATCGAGCTCGGGCCCCACGTGGCGGCGCTCGGCATGCGCTTCTACACGGGCTCGATGTTTCCCCCCGAGTACCGGGGCCAAATCTTCATCGCCGAGCACGGCTCGTGGAACCGGAGCCGCCCGATCGGCTACCGCGTGACGCTCGTCAGGCTCGCCGAGGGCCGGGCGGCCTCCTACGAGGTTTTCGCCGAGGGCTGGCTCCGAGACGGACGCGCGTGGGGGCGGCCCGTCGACCTGCTCGTGATGCCGGACGGGGCGCTGCTCCTGTCCGACGACCGCGCGGGGGCGATCTACCGCATCGCCTACCGACCCTGAGCCGCGCGCGCCTCGCTCGGCTCGGCGCCGCGCGGGCCGAGCCGCGGCGCGGGCGTCAGCGGTAGACGCCGGTGTGGCCGAGGCTGTACCGACCCGGCTGGGGGAAGAGCGCGAGCCCGTGGGGCTGGGCGCCGACGCGGATCGTGCGGACCAGGCGCCCGCTGCGCGTGTCCACGACGTACACCTCGTGGTTGTAGCGCCCGCTGACCCAGAACTGCGCGCCGTCGGGGCTGATGCCGCCCATGTCGGGGCTCCCGCCGATCTTCCAGGTGCGGACGACCTCCCGCGTCGCGAGGTCGATCACCGAGATCGAGCCGCCGAGGCGGTTTGTCGCGTAGAGAAGGCGCGTGTCGCGGCTGACGTAGAGCCCGTGGGCGCCCCGACCGGTTGGGAGGAACCCGGTCTCCTTCATCGCGAGCGGGTCGATGATCGAGACGCCATGGCGGCCCTGGTTGGCGACGTAGAAGAGCTTGCCGTCGGGCGAGAGCTTCACGTCGACCGGCAGGCCGCCGACGTGGACCTGGCCGGTGACCCGCCGGGTCGGGACGTCGACCTTGACGATCCAGCCCGCGTACTCGCAGCTCACGAGCAGGTACCGGCCGTCGGCCGAGAAGTCGAGGTGATCCGCGCCGCTGTGCGGGATCGCGACGCTTCCGCGCAGCGCCCACGTCGCCGGGTCGCGGAAGTCGAGGCGATTGTAGCGCTCCGCGACGACGATGGCGGTCGAGCCGTCGGGCGTGAAATAGAGGTTGTAGGGGTCGGTCACGGCAATGGTGCCCGTGACCTTCCCGGTGTGGGGGTCGATGACCGTCAGCGAATCGGACTTGGTGTTGAGGACGTAGAGCCGCGAGAGGTCCCACGAGGGGGTGATGTGGTGGGGCTCGCGCCCCACGGGGTAGTGGTCGACGATCTGGTAGGTCCGCGGATCGATGACGTCGACCGTGTTCGACACGGCGTTCGGCACGTAGACGAGCTCGGGCATCCCCGCGACCGCCGGGCTCAGCTCCGGGCCCACGGTCGCCGCGTACACGTTGTCCGGCAGCGCGGGGGTGACCTCTGCCGCCGTGGCGGCGGGGGGAGCGGCGGCGAGGATGAGGGCGAGCGCCAGGGCGATCACGTCTCCCGAGCGTACCGCATTTCCCACGAGGCCAGAGCCAGGCATTTGAGGCCGCGCCACCAGCTGGGCCACTCGTCCCGGCTGGTAGCGGACCGAGAACACGGTTGCCTTCCGGCGACATAGGCGGTTCTTGACATTATCGATCGGGATAGGTATATTCCGTGAACTCAGAGGGCACGAGACAGCGATGGACAGAGCCGCGGCGTCGCAGTGCGGGGTTCGACTCGCCGGACCGGTGCCGGCCGGCGCCAGGGTCATCGCGATGACCGAGGGCCAGGCGCTGCTCGGGAGCGCGAGCCTCCGGGTGGACCGTTCGAGCGGGCGGGTGACGGCGGAGTGCGGGCGCTCGAAGTCATGGCTGGAGGTGCCGCGCCGCTTCACGCAATGGCGAGTCGGTCGCGCGACGGCAGAAGTCGAAGCAGCGAGGAGGACGGCCGAGCGGCCGGATCCCGAGCGGGTCCCGCCCTCGGCTTCTTCGGGCCGGAGATGAGCGACGGAGTCAAGGAGACCAAGGCGCAGCGGGTCGAGCGTCTCAAGCGGGAGCTGAACCCGTGGGAGGCGTTCGGCGAGATCCGGCGCTTCGCCCGCGAGGGGCTCCAGTCGATCCCGCCCGAGTGGCTCGGCACGTATTTCCGCTGGTGGGGGGTCTACACGCAGGGCGACGGTGTCGGCGCCGTCGGCGGCAAGGGCGGAGAGGGCAGGGCCCTTCCGTACTTCATGGTGCGGATCCGGATCCCGAATGGCGGGCTCGTCTCCCACCAGTTCCGGGCGGTCGCGGGCTTGGCGGAGCGGCACGCGCGCGGAATCGTCGACCTCACGGTGCGGCAGAACGTGCAGCTCCACTGGGTGAGGATCGAGGACCTGCCGGAGATCCTCGAGACCTTGTGGCGGGTCGGCCTCACGACGATGGGAGCGTGCGGCGACGACACGCGCAACATCACCGGCTGCCCGCTCGCGGGGGTCGACGCCGACGAGATCGTCGACGCCTCGCCGCTCGTCCAGGCGGCGACTCGGATGCTCAACGGCAACCCCGAGTTCTACAACCTTCCGCGCAAGTACAAGATCTCCATCACGGGCTGCCGGGCCTGGTGCTCGTATCCCGAGATCAACGACGTCGGACTCACCGCCCTGCGCCACCCGCAGACGGACGAGGTGGGGTTCTCGGTCCGCGTGGGCGGCGGACTGTCGACGGACCCCCACTTCGCCCTCCGGCTCGACGCCTTCGTCCGCTGGCACGAGGTGCTGCCCGTGATCCGCGGGGTCTCCGAGGTCTTCCGCGACAGCGGCGTGCTCCGCGAGAACCGCGAGAAGGCGCGCCTGAAGTTCCTGTTCCTGCGCCACGGCTGGACGGTCGAGCGCTTCCAGGCCGAGCTCGAGGGCCGGCTCGGCTTCCGCCTGGCCAGGGCCGTCGCCGAGGAGCCGCCCGAGGACGTCTACCGCGATCACGTCGGCGTCCACCCGCAGAAGCAGCCGGGCTACTGCGCGGTGGGGATCGCGGTGCTGCGCGGCCGGATGACACCGTCCGAGATGCAGGCGGCCGCGCGGCTCGCCGACCTCTACGGCACGGGCGAGCTCCGGGTCACCGCGATGCAGAACCTCCTGATCCCGAACGTGCGCGGCGCCCGGACCGCCGACCTCGCGCGCGAGCTCGAGGCCGCCGGGCTGCGGATCGAGGCGTCGCCGTTCTGGCGCGGCACGATCGCCTGCACCGGCACCGAATTCTGCAAGCTCGCGCTGACCGAGACCAAGGGCTTCGCGCGCTGGCTCGTCGACGAGCTCGAACGTCGGCTCCCCGGCTTCGACCAGCACGTCAAGATCCACATCACGGGCTGCCCCAACAGCTGCGGCCAGCACTGGATCGCGGACATCGGGATCGAGGGCAAGAAGCTCAAGCTCGACGGCCGGCTGGTCGACGCCTACTACTTCTGTGTCGGCGGGGGGGTCGGCCGGCACCAGGCCACGGCGCGGCCGATCGGCTATCGGGTGGCCGCCGACTTGGTCCCGGACGCCATCGAGCGGCTCGTCTCCGCCTACCTCGCCGACCGACGCGACGGGGAGCACTTCCGCCGCTTCTGCGCCCGCCATACCGACGACGAGCTGCGGTCGTTCTTGGCCGGCGAGCCGGCGGTGGCGACGGTCGAGCGCGACCCCTCCCCGGGCCGGCCGCCGCATGGGGTCGATGGCTGAGCCCGACGGCCACAGACAGGAGAATGCCCATGTCCGACCGTGACCGCTCCGACTCCCTCGGTCTCCGCGACGCGGCGCTCGAGGCCAAGGACGCCGTCGAGCTGCTCGGCTGGGCGCTCGAGCGGTTCCGGCCGCGGATCGCCCTCGCCTCGAGCTTCGGCGCCGAGGACGTCGTGCTGATCGACATGCTGATGGAGTTGGACCCGCGGGCGCGGGTGTTCACGCTCGACACGGGTCGCCTGCATTCCGAGACCTACGCGCTCGCGCAGGCGCTCCGTGACCGCTACGGGCTCGCGATCGACGTCTACTTCCCGCGGACCGAGGCGGTGGAGGCCATGGTGCGCGCGCACGGCGTCAACCTCTTCTACGGGAGCGTCGAGAACCGGAAGCGCTGCTGCGGCGTCCGGAAGGTGGAGCCGCTCGGCCGCGCCCTCGAGGGCCTCGACGCGTGGATCACGGGGCTCCGGCGGGAACAAGCCGTGACGCGCGGCCAGGTCCGGAAGGTCGAGATCGACGCCGATCACGGCGGCATCGTCAAGCTGAATCCGCTCGCCGACTGGAGCGGGGACCGGGTCTGGGGCTACATCCGGGACCACGCCGTGCCCTACAACGCCCTCCACGACGAGGGCTTCCCCAGCATCGGCTGCGCGCCGTGCACGCGCGCGGTGAGGCCGGGGGAGGACCTGCGGGCGGGGCGGTGGTGGTGGGAGCTGGACGCGGCCGCGAAGGAGTGCGGCCTGCATCCCGCCCGGTGAGCGCGGGGCGGAGCCACGACGATCGCGCTCGGCACGCGGCGGGGACGGCGCCGCGAGGGGGGCCCGTGCGGGCCGCCGCGCCGATGACCACGGCCCACCGGCTGATCCGCGGGGGAGGATGACGATCGTGCGAGAGGACGTCCGACTGATCCCGCCCCATGGCGGAACCCTGGTCGACCGCGTGCTCGCCGGGGAGGCGCGCGCGGAAGCGCTCGGCCGCGCGGCCGAGCTGCCGCAGGTCGTCCTCGACGCGCGCGCCATGTCCGACCTGGAGCTCTTGGCCGTCGGCGCCCTGAGCCCGCTCGCCGGCTTCATGGGCTCGGCGGACTACCGGGGGGTGCTCGAGGAGATGCGCCTCGCCACCGGGCTCCTGTGGACGCTGCCCATCACCCTGGCGGCCAGCGGCGCGGAGGCTCGTCGACTGCGGGAGGGCCGCCCGGTCGCGCTCGCCGCCCCGTGGGGGGAGACGCTCGGCCTCCTCGAGCTCGCGGAGAAGTACGGGTGGGATCGCGGCGAGGAGGCGCGGCTGGTCTACGGCACCGAAGACCCGGGCCATCCCGGCGTCGCCGACCTGGGGGGGCGCGGCGAGGTGCTGCTCGCCGGGCGCGTCGAGCTGATCGCGCGGCCGCCGCTCCCCGGCCTCGAGAAGTTTCGCCTCGATCCCGCCGAGACGCGCGCCGCTCTCGCCGAGCGCGGCTGGCGCACGGTGGTCGGCTTCCAGACGCGGAACCCCGTCCACCGCTCGCACGAGTACATCCAGAAATGCGCGCTCGAGCTGATCGAGGGCCTGCTCATCCACCCGCTCGTCGGCAAGACGAAGCAGGACGACCTGCCGGCCGACGTGCGCTTCCGCTGCTACCAGGCGCTCGTCGAGAACTACTTCCCGCCGGACCGCGTCCTCCTCGCCGCGTTCCCGGGCGCCATGCGCTACGCCGGACCGCGCGAGGCGGTCTTCCACGCGCTCGTCCGGAAGAACTACGGGTGCAGCCACTTCATCGTCGGGCGGGACGCGGCCGGCGTCGGCTCCTATTACGCGCCCTACGCCGCCCACGACCTCCTGCGGTCGTTTCGCCCCGGAGATCTCGGGATCGCGCCGCTCCTCTTCACCGAGACGTTCTTCTGCCGCCGCTGCGGTGCCGTCGCCTCGACCCGGACGTGCCCGCACGGCGCCGCGGAGCAGCTGGCGCTGTCGGGCACGAAGGCGCGCGAGTCGCTCCGCGGTGGCGAGGGGCTCCCCCCCGAGTTCACGCGGCCCGAGGTCGCCGCCATCCTGGCGGAGTGGGCGCAGCGTGACTGAGCGGCGCTACTACCCGATCTTCGTCGACATGGGGACCCGCCCCTGCCTCGTGGTGGGCGGGGGTGCCGTCGCCGAGCGTAAGGTCGAGGGGCTCCTCGAGGCGGGGGCGCGGGTGACGGTCGTGAGCCCGACGCTCACCGCGCGGCTCCAGGCGTGGGCGCGCGCCGGCGCGATCCGCCACGTGGCGCGGACGTACCGGCCCCCGGACCTCGCGGGGCAGGCCTTCGTCTTCGTCGCCGCCGACAGCGCCGCGGTGAACGCCGGGCTGTCCCGAGACGGCACCGACGGCCGGGCGCTGGTCAACGCCGCGGACGACCCGGACCACTCGGACTTCATCCTGCCCTCGGTGCTCCGCCGCGGCGCTCTCGTGGTGGCGGTCGCGACGGGCGGCGCGAGTCCGGCGCTCGCGCGGGCGATCCGGGAAGAGCTCGAGTCGTACTTCACCGAGGACTACGCGGTGCTCGCGCGGATCGCCGCCGACGTGCGAGCGGAGCTGCGCGCGCGCGGCGGCGCCGCGTCCGGCGCCGAGTGGCGGCGCGCCCTCGCCGATCTGCGCCCGCTGATCGCCGCCGGGCGGCATGCGGACGCGCGTCGCCTGCTCCTCGAACGGCTCGAGGCCGCTCGATGCGCGTAGGCACCGTCTACCTGGTCGGTGCGGGCCCGGGCGACCCCGGCCTGCTGACGGTCCGCGGCCTCGCGCTCCTCCGGGGGGCGGACGTGGTGATCTACGATCGCCTCGTCCACCCCGACCTGCTCGCGGAGGCGCCCCGGGAGGCGCTCCGCGTTTTCGCCGGGAAGCGCGGCGCCGCGCACGGCCTGCCCCAGGGTGAGATCAACGCCCAGCTCGTCGCGCACGCCCGTCGCGGCGCGCGCGTGGTCCGGCTCAAGGGCGGCGATCCCTTCGTGCTCGGCCGCGGCGGCGAGGAGGCCCTCGCGCTGGCGGAGGCCGGGATCCCCTTCGAGATCGTGCCCGGCGTCAGCTCGGCGATCGCCGTCCCCGCCGGCGCGGGCATCCCGCTGACGCACCGGGGCCTGGCGTCGTCGTTCGCGGTCGTGACCGGCCATGAGGACGCGTGCACGGCGAGGCCCGCGGCCGACTGGGGGCGGCTCGGGACCGCGGTCGACACCCTGGTCGTCCTCATGGGCGCGAGCGCGCTGCCGCGGATCGTGGCCGAGCTGCTCGCCCACGGCCGACCGTCGGCGACGCCGGTGGCGCTCGTCCGCCGCGGGACGACCGCGGGCCCGCTGACCATCACCGGCAGCCTCGCCGACATCGTCGACAAGGCGCGCGCGGCGGCGCTCGAGCCGCCGGTCGTGATCGTCGTGGGCGACGTGGTGGCGCTCGCGGACCGCCTGCACCCGCACCGGGACCGACTCCCGCGTGCGCTGGCCCTTCGGTGACCGTCCGGGAGCGGCCATGAGGCGACTCCTCCACCGCGTCCGGGACTGGATCCGGCGCCCCGTCACGCTGCGCGAGACGTACTTCGACTGATCGCGGGCCCCGGGGCGGGGGCCGGCCGTCGGCGGAGGGTCGCGCCGCGGTCGGTCGCGGCGCCGACCGCCGCTCGCTCGCGCCCTCGACGTCGGCGACCGGGGCCGGGCTCGCCCGCGAAGGGCCCGCGGCGACGGCGCGCCGCCTCGCGCGCGGGATCGCCCCGCTGGCCGGGGGGAGGAGCCGGCGTCGGACGCTCAGGCGCGGGCGGCGCCGGAGAGGGCCTTGACCATCTCCCCGACGACCGCCTTCGCGTCGCCGAAGAGCATGAGCGTCTTGTCCATGTAGTAGAGCTCGTTCTCGACGCCGGCGAAGCCGGGGCTCATGCTCCGCTTGATCACCATCACGGTCTTCGCGCGGTCGACGTCGAGGATCGGCATGCCGTAGATGGGGCTCGAGGTGTCGTGGCGCGCCGCCGGGTTGGTCACGTCGTTGGCGCCGATCACGAGGGCCACGTCGGTCTGGGGGAACTCCGGGTTGATCTCCTCCATCTCGACGAGCCGGTCGTAGGGAATCTCGGCCTCGGCGAGGAGCACGTTCATGTGGCCGGGCATCCTGCCCGCCACGGGATGGATGGCAAAGCGCACCTCGATGCCCCGCTTGGCGAGCGCCTCGTACAGCTCGCGCACCTTGTGCTGGGCCTGCGCCACCGCCATCCCGTAGCCGGGCACGATGATGACCGAGGTCGCGGCCGCGAGGATCGACGCGGCGTCCTCCGGGGTCGCGCTCCGGACCGTGCGCTCCGTGGCCGGGGTCGCCGCCCCCGCCCGGACCGAGCCGAACGCGCCGAAGAGCACGTTCGTGAACGATCGGTTCATCGCCTTGCACATGATGACGGAGAGGATGAACCCGGAGGCGCCGTCGAGCGCACCCGCGATGATCAGAAGCTTATTGTCGAGGACGAAGCCCATGGCCGAGGCGGAGAGGCCCGCGTAGGAGTTGAGGAGCGAGATGACGGTCGGCATGTCGGCGCCCCCGATCGGAATGATGAGGAGGACGCCGAAGACGAGCGCGAGCCCTGCGAAGACCGGGAACAGCGACGTGGCGCCGGGCTCCGCGACGAGGTAGATCGCGATCGCGACGGCCAGGCCGAGGAGCGCGAGGTTCACGACGTTCTGGCCGCGGTAGGTGATGGGCCGCGTCGGCAGGAGCTCCTGGAGCTTGCCGAAGGCCATCAGACTGCCCGTGAACGTGAGGAAGCCGAGCAGCATCTCGAGGTCGAGCGCGCTCATCGTGAACGCGTCCAGGGCGGGGGTCCGGAGGTAGTACTCGGCGGTACCGACCAGAGCGGCGGCGAGGGCGCCGAACGCGTGCGAGAGCGCGGTCCGCTGCGGGACCGCCGTCATCGGCATGAAGACCGCCATCGGAATGCCGACGGCCGAGCCGACGAAGAACGCGACCAGGATCCACTGGTAGCCGACGATCTCGTGGCGGACCAGGGCGCCGACGATGGCCAGGACCATGCCGATCTCGCCCGCCCGCACGCCCCGCCGGGCGGTGGCCGGCGCGCTCAGCCACTTGAGGGCTAGGATGAACAGGACCGCGGCCGCGATGTAGGCGACGGCGATGGCGTCGGCAAGCACCGGCTCGGTCACCGCGCCTTCGGCGGCCGCGTCTTGAACATCTTGAGCATCCGGTCGGTGATGAGGAAGCCGCCGACGACGTTGATCACGGAGGCGGTGACGGCGATGGTGCCGAGCACGGTCGAGAGCGTCGAGCGCTGCTCGCCCGTGATCGCGATGGAGCCGACGACCGCGATGGCCGAGATCGCGTTCGTGAGCGACATGAGCGGCGTGTGCAGGAGCGGCGACACGCGCTTCACCACCTCGAAGCCGACGAAGCCGGCCAGCACAAACACGTAGAGATCGGTGATGAGGTCCGGCGTCATGGTCTTCCCCCTCGGTGTCCGCGGTCGGCGCGGCCCCGCCGTCACGCGGGGGCGGCGGCGTGGAGGGCCTCGCGGACCCTCGGGTGCACGACCTCGCCCCCGCGCGTGACCAGGGTGTCCCGCGTGATCTCGTCGTCTAGGTCGAGCTGCAGCTTGCCGCCCCGCGTGAGGTGCAGGAAGAACGCGGAGACGGTCTTCGCGTACATCTGACTGGCGTGATAGGGGACCGTGCCCGCGATGTTCACGGCCCCGATGATCGTCACGCCGTGGGCGACGATGGTCTCGTTCGCGCGCGTGAGCTCGCAGTTGCCGCCGCGCTCGGCGGCGAGGTCGACGATCACCGAGCCCGGCGCCATCGCGGCGGCCATGTCGCGCGTGATGAGCACCGGCGCCGTCCGGCCGGGCACCACGGCGGTGGTGACCACGACGTCGCTCTCGGCGACGACGCGGGCCATGAGCTCCCGCTGCCGCCGGTAGAAGCCTTCGTCCTGGGCGCGGGCGTAGCCGCGCCTGTCCTCCGCGTCGGCGGCTTCGAGCGGCAGCTCGACGAATCGGGCCCCGAGGCTCTGCACCTGCTCCCGGGCCGCCGGCCGGACGTCGTACCCCGAGACCACGCCGCCGAGCTTCCGTGCCGTCGCGATCGCTTGGAGCCCCGCCACGCCGGCGCCCACGACCAGCACCCGGGCGGGGGTGACGGTCCCGGCGGCGGTCATGAGCATCGGGAACATCCGCGGCAGGGTGGCGGCCGCGAGCAAGACCGCCTTGTAGCCGGCGACCGTCGACATGGCGGACAGCGCATCCATGCTCTGCGCTCGCGTGATGCGCGGCATCAGCTCGACGGCGAAGGTGATGGCGCCGGTGGCGGCGATCTCCCGGACTGCTTGCGGAGCCCCGAGCGGCCGCACGAAGCCGATCAGGACCGTCTCGCGGCGCAGCAGGGCGAGGTCGGCGCGGCCCGTCCGGTCGTTGGCCCCGTGGCAGAGGACCTGGAAGATCGCGTCCGCGGCCGCGAAGACCTCGGCCCGGGTGGGGACGAGCCGCGCGCCCTTCTCGACGTACGCGGCGTCGAGGTAGCCGGCCTCGAGCCCGGCGCCGGCCTCGACCACCACCTGGCAACCCGCCTTGGCGAGCGACGGGATGACCGCGGGCACGAGGGCGACGCGCCGCTCTCCGGGGAACGACTCCTTCACGATGCCGACGATCACGAGTCGCGCTCTGTGCCCGGCGTCGTCCGGGTCGTTGTCGCGGCCGGCGGGGCCGGGGGCGGGGGAAGTATAGCAGACCGAGCCCGCCGACCCGCTCAGGGGGCGGCGGCGGCGCCCGCGCGCGGACGCGGCCTCAGGTCGTGCGGCCGATGTCGAGCCAGGTGCAGGGGCCGCTCGAGTACGCCATGGCCTCGCGCCCGGTCATCGACCGCACGACGCGGAAGCTGTCGGCGGGCTGCCCCTCGTCGGCCTCCGGCGTGGCACCGAACCACACGTAGTCGGGGTCGGTCGTGCGCTCCCGGGCGCCCTCTTCGCTGATGCGGACGAGCACCCACCGGCCGGGCTTCGCCATGAGGACATAGTAGCGGCCCGCGAAGAGGAGCACGTAGCGGTCCATCGGCTCGCCGGGCGTGCCGGGGCAGGCAAAGACGCCGTGCTCGACGGCGAACGGCGCCGCGTCGGCCAAGGTCTTGAAGGGCGGCGCCTCGTTCGCCGGCGCGAAGGCGGCGAGCCCGAGGAGGCTCGCCGCGACCACGAGGCCGGTCAGGATCCGTCTTGCCATCGCGGGCTCCTTACGTCTGCGCCCGGTTGCGGGCGCAGACGGTCTACCCCATCGACCGAAGCAGGGAGCGTGCCAGATGAGCGGGGTCCCGGCGTCCTGCCCCTTCAACGTCCGGGAATGACGGTGATTCGGCGGGTCAGGCCGGACCGGACGCGTCCCGATCGGCGGGCGCCAGCGCGGCATCGCGCTGCCGATTCCGGTCGCAGCCCGGTCCTCCCCCGCCCTCCTTCTGAGCGAGGATCACGACGCTGTTGCTCATCCAGAGCAGGGGCCGCCAGCGCGCGAGCGCCGCGTCGAGCAGGGTGAGTCGCCGGTAGAGCTGCCCGAGCCTGCGCCCGAGCCGGTCGCGATGGAGGATCGTCGACGGGATCACGTTCGTCACCGAGTGCAGGCCCCAGCGCCGGAACGGCGTGAGCCCCGCCGCCCGGAGCATCGCCTCGAGCTCCGGAAGCGTGAACAGGCGGAGCCGCCCGTACCCCGGGTAGTCGCTCAGGACGCCCGCGCGCGGCGAGCGCGTCGCCTGCCGCCACGCGGCGGCCGGCGACACGCCGTAGCCGAGCGAGTCGAACGTGAGGCTCGACAGGAGCGCCCACGCGAGGTCGAGGCTCCAGCGGTGCTCGCACTCGACCAGCAGGCGCCCGCCCGGACGCAGCACCCGGCCGAGCTCGCGGAGCGCGCGGGCGGGCGCGTCGACGAAGGAGAGCGTGCTGCCGCAGCAGGCGGCGACGTCGAAGCGCCGGTCCGGATACGGGAGCGCCTCGACGCTTCCGAGCGCGAAGGTCGCGGCCGGCAGCCGGCGGCGCGCCACGGCGAGGAGGCCTGCGGAGACGTCGAGGCCGTGGCTCGCGTAGCCGAGCGCGTCGAGGAGGGCCGTCTGGAAGCCCGTCCCGCAGCCGGCGTCGAGCGCCCGCCGCCGCCGCCCGTCGGGCGGCGGCGCGAGCTCGCGCCGGAGGATCGCGGCGAGTGCTGCGTAGAGGTGCTCGTACCAGGGCTCGAGCACGTCGTACGAGCCCGCCATGGCGTCGAAAAGACGTGCGACCGCGGAGCTCATGGTGCGATCCTTTCTCGACCCTCGGCTCCCCAAGTCTACGCGGGCGCCGGGCATCAGCGTGGATTCCCTGACGAAGGAGGCGCGAATGGCCGGAGGACCCGTCGGGCAGAACGCCGAAGACTCCCCGGGACCCGTTCGGATGCCGGTCCGGCTCGGGACCGGCGGCCCCACGGGCGCCGGCGTCAGCCGGCTTCTGGCGCAGCTCAGGCAGTCGGCCTTCCAGGGCCGGAAGCTCGGCGAGGCGTTCGACGTCTGGAAGCGGATGATCGACGGCGGGAGCCTGATCTGCCTCGGGCTCGCCGGGTCGATGAGCAGCGCCGGAATGTGGCCCCTCGTCACCTGGCTCGTCGAGCGCGGCTACGTCGACCTCATCGCCTCCACGTCGGCGAACGTGACCGAGGACCTGCTGGAGCAGCGCGGCGTGAGCTTCTACCAGGTCGACCCCGACCACGTGGACGACGAGGCGCTGCTCGCCAAGGGGTTCTACCGCTTCTACGACCATGTGGTGAGCGCCGCCGAGTACGACCGCATGGAGGACCTGACGGGCGAGTTCTTCGACGACCTCGCCGGGAGCTGGCCGCGGCCGACCATCGCCGGCGTCCGGTTCATGCGCGAGTTCGGCCGCTGGCTCGACGGTCGGGGCCTCGGGGGCTCGATCGCGGCCGCCTGCTACCGGCATCGCGTGCCGCTCTTCGTCCCCGCCGCCCCCGACGGCCCCCTCTCCGAGGGCTACCGGACGGCGCGGCGCAAGGGGCCCATCGTCGACTTCTTCCGAGACTACGAGATCGTGCTCCGAATCATGAGCCGCTACATGGTCCCCGGGCGGGGGACCTCGGCGGTCTTCGTCGGCGGCGGCGTGCCGAAGGACTTCATCCAGATTACGGCGACGAGCGTGTCGGCGCTCCGGGGGGCGACCGACGCCAGCCCGCATCTCGCGGCCATCCAGATTACGACCGACAACACGGTCTTCGGCGGGCTGAGCGGCGCCGGGGTCGGCACCGAGTGCATCTCGTGGGGGAAGGAATCGCCGACCGGGTGGAACGTCATGGTGTTCGCCGACTTCACGATCGCGCTGCCGCTCCTCTGCCAGGGGTTGCTCGAGCACTACGGGCCGGCGCACGCGCGCGGCGCGCGCGCCGGGATCGCCGCCGAGGTCACGGCGCTCCTGGACGACTGACGCGCCCCGCCGCGCGGCGGCGGGCGCTCTGTCCTAGGGGAAGCGGAAGGGGTGGTCGTCGGCCGCGATCCCGAGCCCGGCGCGCGTCGTCCCGCTGCTATCGTTGATGACCAGCACGGCGGCGCCGTCGGCCGCGACACCGGTCGCGAGGCGAGACGTGCCGGCCCGGTCGAAGACCTGCAGGTTCGACCAGCCGTAGGGCCGGGCGGAGATCCACACGCCACCCTTGTCGCCCTTGGTCATGAGCGAGAGCGTCGCCGACCCGTCGGTGGCGATCCCCATCGCCGCGCGGCGGTCGCCGTCCTTGTCGTAGAGCTCGAAGATGGAGCCGTCGGCGGTGGCGCCGAGGACGGCGCGCGGCTGGCCGGCCGCGTCCTTCACGACGAAGCGCTGCGACTCGACCGTCCCCGCCGTGGGCTGTACCTGCCCCATCAGCCCGCCCGCGGCGGCGGCGACCGCGAGCACCGTTGCGATGCGCTTCAGCCAGCGGTTCTCCCGCTCCAGACGCGCGAGGCGCCGGGCTAGACTCTCGAGGGTGGGCTCGTCCATGCGATCCTCCGTCTCGGGTGCGGCGCCCCCGGGGGTCATACGAGACCCATCTGGGCGCGGATGGCGCGGCTCAGCTTGCTCGCCCGCTCGTTGAGCTGGGCGACGATCGAAAAGTGGTCGAGGCCGGGCATCTCCATGACCGTGCAGGCCACGCCCCGCGCTCGCCAGGCTCGGGCCAGCTCCTCGGTCTGCCGGTGATACTCGGGACCCTCGAGGCCGCCGACCGCGAGCAGGAGGGGACCGGAGCGGACGGGCGCGAGCTCCACCGGGCTGTTGCGCCGCGCCTCGGCGGGCCCGAGCGCGAGCGTCTCGTTCAGGTAGCAGAGGCGGATCGGCTCGAGATCGTAGAGGCCGCTCACGGCGGCGCCGCCCTTGACGAGGTCCGCGGGCAGCCCGGCGAAGGCCCGCCAGTCGGTCGCCATCGACATGGCCGCGAGGTGGCCGCCGGCGGAGTGGCCCGAGACGAAGATCCGTGCGGGGTCACCGCCGAACATCCGGGCGTTCCGATAGACCCAGGCGAGCGCCGCGCGGCACTGGCGAACCAGCTCGTCCATGTCGACCGCGGGGATCAGGCCGTAGTTGATCACGGCGACCACGGCGTCCAGGTGGAAGGCCCGCGCCACGAAGCTGAAATCCGACTTGTCGAGCGCCCGCCAGTACCCGCCGTGGATGAAGACCTGGACGGGCGCCGGCTCCGCCGCCGCGGCCGGGAACACGTCGAGCGTCTCGGCGGCGCTCGGGCCGTAGGGCACGTCCAGGCGGCCCGGGAGCGCCGCGCGCGCCGCCGCGCTCTCGCTCGCGTACCAGGCGAGGTAGCGCGGCGAGTCCGCGACCTTGGCGCGGTTGTCGTACTCCCGGTCGAGCGCCTCGCGGTCGTACTCGCGGAAGATCGGCTGGCCCATGACCCGCCTTTCCCGTGGTCCATCGTGGCCGTGTCGCGGCGCGTATCCGTGTGAGCATAGCCCCGGAGGGGGCCGCCACGGAAATCGCGCCCGGGCCGGCCGCCCCGCTCGGCTCAGCACGCGCCCGCCGGTCGGCGGGGCTGGACCAGCTCGATGCGGACCTCGTCGGGCGCGCGGAGGAACGCGATCCGCGGGCCGTCGGGGACGTCGATCGGCCCCTCGAGGAGCGTCGCGCCGAGCCGCTCGAGCCGCGCGATGTCGGTCTCGAGGCGCTCCGAGTCGAAGCCGAAGTGCTCGAGGCCGTGATGGGCGCCCGCGTCGCCCGGGCCGAGACGTTCGCCCGTCCGGGCCCCCGAGATGTTCACGATCATGCCGCCGTCCGCGCTCTGGCACCGGATGAAGCGGTCGCCGAAGACCCGGACCTCGTCGCCGAGGATCTTGAAGGCGAAGGCCTCGACGTACCACTCGGCCGTCTTCCGGGGATCCGGGGCCTTCAGGTGGATGTGGTTGATCCGGTACGCCATGGACGCCTCCTGAGGAGATGTGGAGTCCGCTCACTGTAGGGGACCCACCCCCCGCCTGTCGAGGCCGCGGCGCGAAAGGGGGGCGACGGCCGAGCCGCGGGCCGGTTACACTGTGACGGCCACCGGGGCGCCGCGCGCGGGCGCCGCCGCCGTTGACGGGAGCCTGGGGGAGGGAACGGCCGAGGATTCCTCGAGGAGGACACGATGAGCGAGCAGAGCCGACGCGACTTCATCGTTCGGTCCGGGGCGGGCCTCGCCGGGGCGTCGGTCGCCACGATGCTGGCGACCCGCCAGGCCCCTGCGCAGCTCCGCGGCACGACGCTCCGGACGGTGATGTGGAGCCACTTCGTCCCCGCCTACGACGTCTGGCTCGACAAGGTCGCCCGGGACTGGGGGGCGCAGACCGGCGTCCGGGTACTCGTCGACCACATTCCGAACCTCGAGTTACCCGCCCGCTACGCCGCCGAGTTCGCCGCGGGCGCCGGCCACGACCTGATCCACTTCGCGGCGCAGATCCTCACGGGCCACTACTACCAGCACCTCGTGGACCTGAGCGACGTCGCCGAGCGGATCGGCAAGAGGTACGGCGGCTGGATGGAGGCGGCCAAGAGCGCGGCCCAGGTCAACGGGGTCTGGTACGCGGTGCCCGACTACTTCGTGCCGATCCCGGTCCTCTGGCGGAAGGACCTCTTCGACCTCAACGGCCTGTCCGAGCCCGACACGTGGGACAAGCTCCGGGTCGCCGCCCGCACGCTCAAAGCCAAGGGGCACCCGACGGGCATCCAGTTCTCGCACTGCAACGACGCTAACCACAACTGGCGCGCCGTGCTCTACTGCTTCGGGGCCCGAGAGACCGACCCGTCGGGCCGCGAGGTCCGGCTGGACTCGAAGGAGACGCGGGAGGCGCTGCGGTTCGCCAAGGCGCTCTACGAGGAGGGGATGACCTCCGAGGTCTTCTCCTGGGACGACGCAGCGGACAACCGCTATCTCGCCTCCGGCGTCGCCTGTTGGATCCACGACGCGATCTCAGCCTACCGCACGACGGAGGATACGAACCCGGAGGTCTTCCGGAACACCTACGTCCTCCCGGAGGCGGCGGGACCGAGCGGGTTCCGGCGGAACGTCGGCGAGGCGACGGTGTGGGCGATCTGGAAGTTCTCGAAGAACGCGTCGGCCGCCAAGGAGTTCATCGAGTATCTCTCGGATCGCCAGAAGGAGGCGATGGCGGCGAGTCGCGGGTTCAACATGCCGTTCCTCCTCAATCAGTACCAGAAGCCGATGCCGGTGATCGGCACCGACGCCAAGCTCAGCACGCTTCAGGACGTCGTGAGGATCGCCGCCTTCTTCGGCTATCCGGGGCCGATGACGCCGCCCGCCCAAGAGGTCGTGACGTCGTTCGTGATCCCGGACATGTTCACCCGGGTGGCGCGCGGGCAGCCGATCGACGACGTGATGAACTGGGGGATCGGCGAGATCCGACGCATCTACGCCAAGCACCAGCTCGGCTGACCCGGGGGGATGAACGTGAAGCTCGTGCTGCTGCCGCCCCAGCGCGATCTCACCCGCGAGTGGGCGGCCGGGCTCGCGCGGGGCGTATCCGGGCTCCAGGTGGTGGCGCCGGAGACCGCGGCCGACGCCGCGCGGGAGGTGGTCGACGCGGACGCCGCCTTCGGCACGATCCCGCCCGACCTGCTTCGGCGCGCCGGGAAGCTCCGCTGGCTCCAGGCGCCGGCGGCGGCGCCCCCGGCCGGCTACTACTACCCGGAGCTCGTCGCCCACCCGGTCGTCGTCACGAACTTCCGCGAGATCTACAACGACCACATCGGCGCGCACATCCTTGCCTTCGTGCTGGCCTTTGCGCGCGGTCTCCACCACTACGTCCCGCTCCAGCTCCGCCGGGAATGGCGGCCGCTCCCGCTCGACGAGGGGGTCGTGCACCTGCCGGAGGCCACGGCCCTGATCCTGGGCGTCGGCGGCATCGGCAGCGAGGCGGCGCGGCTCTGCGCCGCCTGCGGCATGCGCGTCATCGGCGTCGACGCCCGGCGCCCGGAGGCGCCACCGGGCGTGGCCGAACTCCACCGGCCGGAGGCGCTCGATGGGCTTCTGCCGCTGGCCGACTTCGTGATCATGACGATCCCGCACACGCCCTCGACCGAAGGGCTGCTGAACCGGGCGCGCCTGCGGCTCATGAAGAAGACCGCCTTCCTCATCAACGTCGGCCGCGGGATGACCGTGCGGCTGGCCGACCTCGTGGACGCGCTCGCCGCCGGCGTGATCGCCGGCGCCGGGCTCGACGTCTTCGAGGTCGAGCCGCTGCCCCCGGACCACCCCCTGTGGACCTTGCCGGGCGTGCTGCTGACGCCGCACACCGCGGGCTACGGACCCTATCTCGACGGCCGCCGGTTCGAGATCCTGCTCGACAACTGCCGCCGGTTCGTGGCCGGGCAGCCGCTCCGGAACGTGGTCGACAAGCGGAACTGGTTCTGAGCGCGGGGCCCACGCGCCAGCGGCGCTGACGGGTCGGGGAGGGACGGGATGCTGAAGCGGGCGTCGGTCGGGAGCGTGGCCGAGGCGTACCTCGAGCTCCTGGCGGCGCGGGGCGTGGAGTACTTCTTCGCCAACGCGGGGACGGACTTCGCGCCGATCGTCGAGGCCTACGCCCGGCGCACGGCCCAGGGCCAGGCGCTGCCGCGGCCGATCACCGTGCCGCACGAGACGACGGCCGTCGCCCTCGCCCACGGCTATGCGATGGTCACCGGGCGCCCGCAGGTCGTCATGGTCCACGTGATCGTCGGGACGGCCAACGCGCTCGGCGGGATCATGAACGCCGCCCGCGCCAACGTGCCGATGCTCGTCACGGCGGGCCGCACGCCGATCACCGAGGCGGGGATGCCGGGCTCGCGCAACCTGCACATCCACTGGGCCCAGGAGGCGTTCGACCAGGGGGCGATCGCGCGCGAGTTCGTCAAGTGGGACTACGAGCTCCGGCTCGGCGCCCAGCTCGAGACCGTGGTCGACCGGGCGCTCGCGATCGCGCGGAGCGAGCCCGCGGGCCCGGTCTACCTGACGCTGCCGCGCGAGGTGCTGGCCGAGCGGCTCGACGAGTTCGAGTACTCGGCCCCGCCGCGGCTGGTCGACGGCGGCGCCGCCGTCGCCGCGCCGGCGGCCGTGGCGCAGGCGGCGCGGATCCTCGCCGCGGCCCGGAACCCGATCCTCATCACCAAGGCCGCCGGCCGCGATCCGGAGGCCGTGCGGCCGCTCGTGGCGCTGGCCGAGGCGCTCGGCATGCCGGTCTTCGACCAGTGGCACACCTACGTGAACTTCCCGCACGACCACCCGCTGCATGCGGGCTTCGATCCCGCGCCGTACCTCGGCGACGCGGACCTTGTCGTCGTCCTCGAGTCCGACGTGCCCTGGTTCCCGGCCCTCGGGGCGCCGCGGGCCGAGGCGACGGTCGTCCAAATCGGCCACGACCCGCTCTTCTCCCGCTACCCGATCCGCGGCTTCGCGGCGGACGTGGCGCTCCCGGGGCTGCCGCGCCTCACGCTCTCGGCGCTCGCGGACGCGGTGCGGGCGGCGGCCGACGCGCCGTCCGTGGCGGCCCGCCGCCTGCGCTGGGAGGCCGAGCACCGGCGGCTGCGCGAGGCGTGGGCGGCGCGCGCCCGGGCGGTCCGGCAGGCGCGGCCGATCGACATGGCGTGGCTCTCACGTTGTATCGGCGACCTCGCGGACGAGCGGACGCTCGTGATCAACGAATACGACCTCGATCCGACGCAGATCTGTCGGCGGGCGCCCGGCAGCTACTTCGGCTCGTCGCCGGCGTCGGGGCTCGGCTGGGGCCTCGGGGCCGCGGTCGGCGCCAAGCTCGCCGCGCCCGAGAAGACCGTCATCTGCTGCGTCGGCGACGGGGCGTACTACTTCGGGGCGCCGGCGTCGACCCACTGGGTCGCCCGCGCCCAGGGCCTGCCGGTCCTGTTCGTGGTCTTCAACAACGGGGCCTGGAACGCGGTGAGGCAGTCGGTCCGGCACCACGCGCCGGACGGCTGGGCCGTCCGGACCGAGGCGATGCCGCTCACCGCGCTCGAGCCCGCGCTCGACTTCGAGCTGATCTGCCGTGCGGCCGGCGGCTACGGCGAGCGCGTCGAGGATCCCGCGGAGCTTCCCGAGGCCCTCGGGCGGGCCCTCCGGGCGGTGCGCGACGACAAGCGCCAGGCGCTCGTGAACGTGATCTGCCAGAGGCCCTGAGCCGGGGCTCAGTATCCCTTGCGCTTGTCGATCAGGGCGAGCAGCGGCCGGCCCGTGCGCAGGCGGCGCAGGTTCTCGGAGAAGACGGCGACCGCGCGCTCGGCGCGGCGCGGGGAGCCGCCCGCCGTGTGGGGCGTCACGATCACGCGCGGGTGGGTCCAGAGCCGGTGACCGGGCGGGAGCGGTTCGGGGTCGGTGACGTCGAGCCCGGCCCCCCAGATGAGCCCCTCGTCGAGGGCCGCGAGCAGGTCGGGGCCGTAGACGATCTCGCCGCGCGTCACGTTGATCAGGATGGCGCCCGGCCGCATCTGCCGGAAGAGGTCGCGCGTGAACAGATGGTGCGTCGCCTTCGTGAGCGGCAGCGCGACGACGATGACGTCGGACGCGCCCAGCAGCTCGGGGAGGCGGTCGGTCTTCCAGACCGCCTCGACGCCGGGCGCGGGCGCCACCTCCTCGACGTCGACGGCCAGCACCCGCATCCCGAAGCCGAGCGCGCGGCGCGCCACCTCGCGTCCGGTGCCGCCGAAGCCCACGATGCCCATCGTCTGCTCGTAGAGCTCGCGCTGCTCGCGCCGGATCGGCTCGCGCTGCCGGTAGTCGGGGTCGCGCAGTGCCGTGTGGAGTCCGCGCGTGAGGCCGAGGAGGAGGGCGAACGCGTGCTCGGCCAGGTGGACGCCGACCTCTCCCTTCTCGCTCGCCAGGATCACGTCGCTCCCGACGAGCTCGGGCGTGAGGATGCTGTCGACGCCGGCGCCGAGGGCGTGGTAGTAGCGGAGCCGGCGCTGGCACGCGAAGACGTCGGGCGGCACGCGGCCGAACAGCACGTCGGCGTCGGCGACCTCCGCGCGCTGGTGGGCCGGGTCGCGCGCCTCCACGAGGACGGCGGCCGGGCCGGCCGCCTCCAGGATCCGCGCACGTTGCTCGGCGCCGAGCGCGGGAACGCTCAGGGTGGGCGTGTAGAGGATCTTCATAAAACGCTCCCGGCGCGGACACCTCGCTCTTCAGGGCGGGGAGAAGCGCCGATCTCAGTGGTACACTCTCGCCGGTTGGAGCTGAGCACGCGCTCCGCGAGCGGCCCGGGCGATAACCAAGCCGTGGGCCCGCTCAGACAGCCGTCGAAACGACGGTGGTGCTGGACGGGGAGGCTACCGCGCTGCCGGGCGGGCCGACGAACCGTCAACCTGGAACCGCAAGGCCAGGCTCTCGGGCTCAAGGACGGGCTCCTTTCTCTGAAAGCCCCGGACTTCAGTCCGGGGGATGTTTACCCGCGCCGTAGTGTAGCAGCAGCGCGATCGGCCCTGGGGGCGGGGACGCTCGATGAGCGGAGGAATGCGGCCCGGGTCGGTCCGGCTCGCGGCGGCGTGTAGCGTCGTCGTCCTGCTCGGCCCGTCGGCGGCACCCGCCCTGACCGGCGTCGAGTGGCGCCGACTCGCGCCTGCCGCCCGGGCCGCCTATGTGACGGGCGTGGTCGACGCCTGGCAGGGGCTCGTGGCCGTCCAGGAGTCGGTCGGTAGCAAGGACGCCGGGATCACCGTCTTCGCGGAGCTCGTGTCGTGCCTGCGCGACCGGCTCTTGTCCGAGACCCAGGTCGGCGCCGTGGTGGGAAAGTACGTCGCCGACAACCCGGGCCAGTCGGGCAAGGAGATGACCGACCTCGTCTTTGCCGCGCTGACCCAGGACTGCGCCCGCTGACCCCGACCGGCTGGCCTACCGGTCGAGGGCGGCCCGCATCTCCTCCACGCTGGTGAACTTGACGCGCGGCCGGCCGGCCGCGCGCCCCCGCGCCACCTCGAGCGCGTCGAGCCGGAGCCAGTCCGCGTAGGAGACATACCCCGGCTGGCGGGCGCGGACGAGCCGCTCGGCGGCCGCGGGATCGGGCTCCGCGGGCTGCAGGAGGCGGCCCTGCGCGAGATCCTCCAGCATGCACGCGACGGTCTCGGCCGCGTCGGGCTTGTTGGTCCCGATGACGCCCGTGGGCCCGCGCTTGATCCAGCCCGCGGTGTATTCGCCCACGCGGGGCTGCCGCGTCTCCGGATCGAGCACCCGCCCCCGCTCGTTCAGGATGACGCCCCAGCTGTCGTTGAAGGGGACGCCCGGGAGCGGCACGCCCCGATAGCCGACCGAGCGGAAGACGAGGCCGACCGGCAGCTCCTCGAACCGCGCGGTGGGCCTGGCCTGGAGGGCGCCGGTGGCCGTGGCCTCGAGCGTGTTCTGCACGAGCCGCATCGCCACGACTTCGCCGGCGTCGCCTCCGCGGAGCTCGACCGGCGAGACGAGGAAGCGGAGGATCAGCCGCTTTGACCGCCCGGTCGGCGACCGGCGCGCGTACTCGCGGAGGATCTCGACCTTTTTCTGGGTCGCCCGATCCGGGCTCCGCTCGAGCGCGGCCCGGCTCAGCTCGTCCAGCTCGACTTCGGCGGGGAGCGCCGTGACGTCGGCGTCCGCGAGCTCGCCGAGCTCCTTGATCTCGGGGTTGGTGAAGGCGGCCTGGGCGGGCCCGCGCCGCCCGAGGAGGTAGACCTCCCTGACCCGGCTCTTCCGGAGCGCGTCGAGCGCGTAGTCGGCGATGTCGGTCGTCCCGAGCTCCTCCGGCGACCGGCAGAGGATGCGGGCGACGTCGACCGCGACGTTGCCGACGCCGACCACCGCCGCGCGCTCCTGGGACAGATCGAACTGACGGTCGCGGTAGTCGGGATGGCCGTTGTACCAGGCGACGAACTCGGTCGCGGCGTGGCTGCCCCGGAGGTCCTCGCCGGGGATGCCCATGCGCCGGTCGGTCTGGGCGCCCGTCGAGTAGAGGATCTGGTGGTAGTGCCGGCGGAGGTCCTCGACCCGGACGTGCGTGCCGAACTCCACGCCGCCGTAGAACCGGAAGCGGGGGTGGGCGGCGACCTTGTCAAAGGCCGCGGTGACCGACTTGATCTTCTGATGGTCGGGGGCGACGCCCGCGCGGACGAGCCCGTAGGGCGTCGGGAGCCGGTCGAAGACGTCGACGGCGACGACGGCCGCCTGCTGCCGGAAGAGATGATCCGCCGCGTAGTATCCGGTCGGGCCCGCCCCCACGACGGCGACCCGCAGGGGCTCCTCGGCGGTTCCAGCTCGAGCGGTCACCGAGGGCGGGGCCTGGTCAGGCCCGACCGCCCAGCAGCTGGGTCTGCAGCGTCTCCACTTCCCCCTGGTATCGGTCGCGCTGAGCCTTGACCACGTCGCCGATGGAGACGATCCCGACGAGCCGGCCCCCGTCCATGACGGGCAGGTGACGGATCCGCCTCTCGGTCATCGTGTGGCCGACGGAGCTCAGGTCGTCCTGGGGCTGACCGATGATGACGTCCTTCGTCATGATGGCGGCGACGGTGCGGGTAAACACGCGCTCGTTCCGCGCCGCCTCGCGCACGATGTCGCGCTCGGAGACGATGCCCACCGGTCGGTCGGCCTCGCCGACCACGACGAGCGCGCCGATGTTGTGGGCGACGAGGACCCGGAGCGCCTGCCGCACGGTCTGGCGCGGCCCGATCGTCACCACCTCGCGGCCCTTGCTGGCCAGAATGCTCGCGATGTTCATCCCGTGGTCCTCCCGTGGCGTCTCCTTCGGACAGGGAGCGGGTTGCGGATCGGTTCGAGTGTATCATCGTCAGCCGTGGCTGGGCATGGCGCCGGAGCCTGATCGCACGAGCCTGCGCGACCGGATCGGGTTCGACGCCGGGGCCGCCCGGCTCGAGGACGCCCTGGAGTGGGCGGTGCGCCACGGGTTCCGCTATGTCGACTTCAACGCCGACCGGCTCCACCGACTCGACGCGTGGGAGGCCGAGCGCGTGCGCGCCCTGCGGGAGACGTGCGCGCGGCACGGCCTTCACCTCGGCCTGCACACGCTGTCGGGCGTCAACGTCGCGGAGTTCTCCGCCTGCGTCTCCGAGGGCGTCGACGCTTACCTGCGCGCCAACGTCGACCTCGCCGCGCGGCTCGGCTGCGAGTGGGTCGTGGTCCACGCCGGCTACCACTTCAGCAGCGCGGTCGAGGCGCGGCAGGCCGCGTCCCTCGAGCGGCTCACGCGGCTGACCGCGTACGCGGAGACCGCCGGCCCGCGGCTCCTCCTCGAGAACCTGAACGCCGAGCCGGCGCACGCGGAGGTGCACTACCTGGCCCACACCGTGGCGGAGTGCCGGCCGTACTTCGAGCAGATCCGGTCCGACCACTTCGGCTGGGCGTTCACCGTCAACCATGCCCACCTCGTCCCCGAGGGCGTCGACGGGTTTCTCGACGCCTTCGGCGTCGAGCGGATCGGCGAGGTGCGGCTCGCCGACAACACCGGCGAGTACGAAGTCCACCTCCGGCCGGGCCAGGGGACCATCGACTTTGCGGCGCTCTTCGCGCGCCTGGAGTCGTCCGGCTACCGGCAGCACTACACCCTGGCCTTCGGGGGGAAGGCCGACAAGCTGGCCGCGCGCGACCTGTTCGCGCCGCGCGCGTAGGGCGCCGCGCGCCCGCGCGCGGCGGGGGGAGACGCCGATGCGACGCCGATTCGCGCTTCTGGCGGCGCTGCCGCTCGTGCTCGCCGGGTGCTCGGCCGCCACGCTGCAGAACGCCGAGACCGGAAGGACCCGATCGTGCGGGACGGTCCCGCTGCCGTTCTTCTATACCTTCCGGTACGCGGAGGCGAAGGTCTTCGCGGAGCTCCGCTGCATCGAGGACGCCCAGCGCCAGGGCTACGAGTACGTGCCGGTGGCCGGCGGCCGGTGAGCGGCCGGCGAGGGCCGCCGCTCAGCGCCGCCGCTTCCGGGCCCGGAGGTCGAGCGAGCCCGCGCGGCGGCGCGGGTCCTCTCCCCGCGGGAAGATCTGGGTCTTCTGGACCTTCTGGGTCCCAGTGGTGGGGAGCCGGTCGAGGAACACGACCCAGCCCGGTGCCTTAAAGTAGGCGAGCCGGGCCAGGCACCAGTCCACGAGCCGGTCGGCGAGGGCCGCGTCGGCCGTCACTCCCGGCATCGGCACGACGCAGGCCATGACTTCCTCCTCTCTGACCTCGTCGGGCACCGCGAGCACCGCCACCTGCGCCACCGCCTCGTGCGCCTGCAGCGCCGCCTCGACCTCGGCGGCGGCGATGTTCTCGCCGGCGCGGCGGATGATGTTCTTCTTCCGGTCGACGAAGACCAGCATCCCGTCCGTCGTCTGCCGCACCACGTCGCCCGTGTGGAACCAGCCGCTCCGCCAGGCCTCCTCGGTCGCGGCGGGGTCTTTCAGGTAGCCGGCGAAGAAGCCCCGCCGCGGGTCCGGCCCCGCGCAGCGGACGACGAGCTCGCCCTCGGCACCGCGCGGCACCTCGCGATCCTCGGCGTCCACCACCCGCGCCTCGAGCTCGCCCCGCGGCCGGCCGAAGGCGCGGGTCGTGATCTGCCTGGGCTCGACGTTGTCGGCGAGGATACGGCCGGTCTCGGTCATCCCCCACACCTCGACCAGCGGAAAGCCGAAGCGCTTCTCGAAGAGCGGGTGCAGCTCCGGCTCGATGCCGGCGCCGAGGCCGAACTTCACCGTGTGCCGCCGCTCCTCCGGCACCGGCGCTTGGTTCAGGAGCAGCGGCGGGACCACGCCGAGGTAGTGGATGATGGTCGCCCGCCCGGCGACGACGTCGGCCCACCAGCGGCCCGGGCTGAAGCGCTCGGGCAGGATCAGGCAGTTGGCGGTCAGAATCGCGCAGGTCGCCGTGACCGCTTGGGTGTTCATGTGGAAGAGCGGCAGCGGGTTGAGGATGCGCTCCCGCCCCCGCTCGATCGTCACGAGGCCGCCGAGGTCCCGGTACCAGGCGCCCGCGGTCAGGTAGTAGAAGTTGGTCAGGATGCAGCCCTTCGGCCGCCCCGTGGTGCCCGAGGTGTAGAGGAGGCTGCACTCCGTGTCGAGCCCCGCCCGGCCCGCGCGGGGCGCCCGGCCTGGAGGAGGGAGACGGGCCGGGAGCGCCTCGGCCTCGACCACCGGCAGCGGCGTCGGCCGCGCGCGCGCGACGGGCTCGAGGTCGGCGCGGCGGCGGCCGACCACCACCGCGAGGTCGGTCTCCGCATGCTCCACCTGGTAGAGCATCTCGTCGTGCCGGTAGTCCGGGTTGATCGGCACGATGCCGCAGCCGAGCCCGTTCAGCGCGAGATAGTGGAAGAAGAACTCCGGCCGGTTCTCCAGCAGCAGCGCGACGCGGTGGCCGTGGCCGTAGCCGGCGGCGCCGTAGCGCTCGCGGAGCCCGCGCACCTCGGCCAGCGCCGCTCCGTAGGTGAACTCGACGCCGCGCGGATGGTAGGCGCGGCCGGGCGCGGGCGGCGCGCACAGAAACGCGTGGTCGGGCGCGCCCTCGGCCGTCGCCACGAACGCGTCGAACACGGTGTTCATGACCGGGCCCCGGTCTCTCAGAACACGAACACGCCCTTCCCGGTCGTCTGCGTGTCGAACAGCCGGTAGGCCTCCGCCGCCTGGTCGAGCGCGAAGCGGTGGGTGAGGAGTCGCGCGAGCGGAATCTGGCGCTCCGCGATGAAACGGGCGCACTCCTCCTGGCCGACGGCGCTGAAGGTCCACGAGGCCAGGAGCGTGAGCTGCCGGCGGAGCAGGTCGGGGCTCACGTCCAGCGTGACCGTGCCGCCCTCGCCGACGAAGCAGACCCGCCCCCAGGTGCCGGTGCCGCGCACCGCCGCCACGCGCGCCTCGGGGCTCCCCGTGCAGTCGAGGGCGGCGGTGACGCCGGCGCCGCGGGTGAGGTCCCTGAGCAGTGCCACCGGATCCGCCGCCTGTGGGTCGGCCACGGTGTCGGCGCCGAACTCCTTGGCGAGCCGTCTCCGCTCGGCGGAGAGATCGAGGGCGACGATGCGCGCGCCCATGGCCTTGCCGAGCAGCGTGGCGGACAGCCCGACCGGACCCTGGCCGAAGATCGCGAGCGTGTCGCGGCCGGACACGTCGAGGCGCTTGAGCGCGCCGTAGGCGGTGCCCGTCCCGCACGAGATGGCCGCGCCCTCCTCGAAGGAGAGCTCGTCGGGCAGCGGAACGAGCGTCCGCGCGGGCACCTTCATGAACGGCGCGTGCCCGCCGTGCCCGGTCACGCCGTAGACGACGAAGCCGTTCGGGCAGAGCTGCGACCAGCCCTGCCGGCAGTGCGCGCAGCGCCCGCAGCCCGCGTAGTGGTGGTTCATGACGCGCTGGCCGACCGCGACGTCGGTGACGCCGGCGCCGACGACCGCCACGACTCCGCACGGCTCGTGGCCGGCGATGACCGGGCCGCCGCCGGCGAAGCCGAGCGCCGCGGCCGCGTTACCGCGGGCCCGGTAGGGGTGCAGGTCGCTCCCGCACATGCCCGACGCCTTGATCGCGATCACGACTTCGCCCGGGCCGGGGAGGGGATCGGCGAACTCCCGCAGCTCGAGCTTCCGCTCTCCGAGAAAGACGACTCCGCGCATGGTGCCTCCCTCGACCGCGCGCCCGCGCGACCGGAACGAGGAGCGATTGTACTCCGAGGCGGGCCGGCGGAGCCTCGCGGGCGAGGCGTCCCGCGCAGCGCGCCTCGAAGTCGCGAAGCAGCGCCTCGTACCTGGCCTCGATGGCCGCCTTCTGCCGCGTCCACGCCGCCTCGAAGCGCTCGAGGGTCGCGGCCCGGCAGCCGGCGCCGCGCGCGCCGCCCGGGCACCGGGCCAGGGCCTGCTCGCGCGCGGCGCGCGCGACGTCCTCGGCCTGCTCGATCTCGGAGAGCCGCGTCCGGCCGAGCTCGCGGCGGGTGTCGCGCGCGTGGCCGCAGTCGAGGTCGAGCTGGCCGACGCCGCCGAGGGCGGCGAGCGCCCCCGCCAGGAGCACGAGCGTCAGGCGCATCGCGACCGGAGCCTCGGCGCCGACGATCCGGTGCCGGCGGGATCGATCGATCCCGCCGGCGCGATCCGCCCGCCGGCGTCGTCGGCGGCGACGACCGCCCGGACGGTCCGCCGCGGGCAGACGCGAACGACCAGACGCGTGACGGCCACCGGCCCCTCCCGGGCAAATTTACTGCGCCCTCGGCCGGCGGGCGGGTATTCTTGGAGGCGACCCGGCAGTCCGTGACCCATCGACACACCGGAGGAGGCTTCATGAGGCGCTATCGACATGGGCTTGTCGTCGCGGCCGCGCTGGCGGCCGTCGTCCGTACCCCGAGCGTGTGGGCCGGCGAGAGCTCGCCGGCCGAGCAGCTCAAGGCCGAGATCGACCGGGTGGTGAAGACGCTAGAGGACCCCGCGCTCCAGGGAGACGCCCGGGGCGCCGAGCGCCGCGCGCTCGTACGGGAGATCGCCGAGGTCACCTTTGACTGGACGGAGACGGCCAAGCGCGCCCTCGCCCGCCACTGGCAGCCGCTGACGAGCGCGGAGCGCCAGGAGTTCGTCAAGCTGTTCGGGGGCCTGCTCGAGCGATCCTACATCTCCAAGATCGAGAACTACCACGGCGAGAGGATCCAGTACGCGAACGAAGTGGTCGACGGCGACCTCGCCCTCGTGCACACCAAGCTCATAACCAAGCAGGGCGCGGAGGTGCCGATCGAGTACCGGATGATCCGCCGCGGTGACCGCTGGCTCGTCTACGACGTCGTCATCGAGAGCGTGAGCCTGATCAGCAACTACCGGACCCAGTTCAACACGATCATCCAGACCTCGTCCTTCCAGGAGCTCGTCCGGAAGATGCGGGCCAAGCAGGACGAGGCCCAGTACGGGGAGAAGGTCTCGAAGCAGTAGCCGTCCCGGGCGCGCCCCGCGCTCTCGCGCGGTCCCGGAGTCGCCGGCTTCGGGCGATACTGGGGCATGCCGACCGACCCCTGGGGCATCACCGATGCGTACGACGACGCGCGCGGTGAGCGACGCGCGACGCCGACGGCGACCCGGCAGGCGATCCTGGCCGCCATGGGCGCCGACCCGGCGGACGCGGGCCCGCCGGCCGACGCCCCCGTCGTCGTGGTCGCCCCCGGGCACGGCGGGGCCGCCGTCCCTCCCGGCGACCTGAGCCTCGAGGACGGCTCGCGGCTCCGGGTCGAGGGGTCGCTTCCGTCCGACCTGCCCCTCGGCTACCACGATCTCTACCCGCGCGGTGGCGGCGAGCCCGTCCGGGTTGTCGTCTGCCCGCCGGCCTGTCATCTGCCGGAGGGGCTCCGCATCTGGGGCTGGGCCGCCCAGCTCTACGCCGTCCGCTCGGCAGAGAGCTGGGGCATCGGCGACCTCGCCGACCTGCGACGCCTCGCGCGCTGGTCGGCCACCGAACTCGGCGCGGGCGCCGTGCTCATCAACCCGCTGAACGCCCCGCTCCCGGTCGTGCCGCAGGAGCCGAGCCCTTACTTTCCGTCGAGCCGCCGCTACCGCAATCCGATCTACCTGCGCATCGAGGAGGTCCCGGGCGCCGCGGCACGACCGGCCGACCTGGAGCGCCTCGCCGGGCTCGGGCGCGCGCTCAACGCCGACCGCCGCATCGACCGCGACCGGGTGTTCCGGCTCAAGCTGGCGGCGCTCGAAGCGCTCTGGTCGCGCTTCGACGGCGATCCGGCGTTCGAGCGCTACTGCGCCGCCGAGGGCGGGGGGCTCGTCGACTTTGCCACGTTTGCCGCCCTCGCCGAGCACCACGGCCGGGGCTGGCACGGGTGGCCCGTCGACTACCGACATCCGGCCTCGCCCGCCGTGGCGCGCTTCCGCGCCGGACACGAGGACCGGGTCCGGTTCCATCAGTGGCTGCAGTGGCTCGCCGACGAGCAGCTCCGGCGGGCGGCCGAGTCCCTGCCGGTGATCCAGGATCTCCCGATCGGCGTCGACGCCGACGGCGCGGATGCCTGGGCCTGGCAAGACATGCTGGCGCTCGGCATGAGCGTGGGGGCACCGCCCGACGCCTTCAGCCCGCACGGACAAGACTGGGGCCTGCCGCCGCTCATTCCCCACCGGCTCCGCGGCGCGCGCTACGAGCCGTTCATTCAGACGATCCGGGCCGCGCTCCGCCACGCCGGCGGCCTGCGCATCGATCACGTGATGGGCCTCTTCCGGCTGTTCTGGATCCCCCGCGGGATGACGGCCGCCGACGGCGCCTTCGTCCGCTACCCCGTGGACGACCTGCTGGCGATCGTCGCCCTCGAGAGCCACCGGGCGCGCGCGTTCGTGGTCGGCGAGGATCTCGGCACCGTGGAGGGGGGCGTCCGCGAGCGCCTCGCCGCGCAGCGGGTGCTCTCGTACCGCCTGTTCTGGTTCGAGTCCGAGCCGCCCGCGCGGTACCCGGAGCTGGCGCTCGCCGCCGTCACGACGCACGATCTGCCGACGATCGCGGGTCTCTGGACCGGTACCGACCTGGAGGCCCAGCGGGCGCTCGGCTGGCACCCGAACGAGGGGGGCTTCCAGTGGATGCGCGCGCGCTTGCGCGAGTTCGCGGGCGTGGACGACTCGGCCGCGGTGCCCGAGGTGATCGAGCGGACCTACCGCCTGCTCGCGGGCTCGCCGTGCGCCGTCGTGACCGCCACGCTCGAGGACGCCCTCGCCGTGCCCGAGCGGCCGAACCTGCCGGGCACGACGACGGAGCGGCCGAACTGGTCGCTCGCGCTCCCGGCGCCGCTCGAGGAGCTGGAGCGGCACCCGCTGCCGCGAGCGATCGCCGGCGCGCTCCGCGACCGCGCGCGCGCCGCGGCCGGGACGCGGCTCTGACCCGAAGGGTTTCGCGCTTGTGCGCGGCGCTCGCCGTTGTTAGGGTGGCGGGGCGGCGCGATTCTGACGCCCCAGGAGGGCCGAGGCCCGATGAAGGGGAGAGCGGCGGTCACGCGGGAGGGGGTCCGGGGCATGGCCATCACCCAGTACGAGGTGCCGGAGCCCGGACCCGACGAGGTGCTGGTCCAGGTGACGATGGCGAGCCTCTGCGGCTCCGACCTGCACATGTGGCGGGGCGAGGTGCCGTGGTTTCAGCGGGCGCCGGGCATCCAGGGCCACGAGATGTGCGGCCGCGTCGCCAAGCTCGGCGCCCACCGGAAGGCCGACAGCCTGGGACGACCGCTCCGGGAGGGCGACCGGGTCGCCTACGCGTACTTCATTCCGTGCGGGGAGTGCTGGGCGTGCCTCGGCGGGACGAGCGGCTGCCCGAACCGCTACCGGACGCGGAACACGCTCACGGCGGACGACCCGCCGCACTTCCTCGGCGCGTTCGCCGAGTACTACCTGCTCAAGGCGACGCAGTGGGTCTTCAAGGTGCCCGACGGGCTCCCCGACGAGCTGGTGGCGCCGGTGAACTGCGCCCTGTCGCAGGTGGTCTATGGGCTCCAGCAGATCGGCGTCTGGCTCGGTGACACGGTGGTGGTCCAGGGCGCCGGCGGCCTCGGCATCTACGCCTGTGGCGTGGCAAAGGACATGGGGGCGGGCCGGGTGATCGTGATCGACGCGATCCCCGAACGGCTCGCGCTCGCGCGGCAGTTTGGCGCCGACGAGGTGATCGACTTCAAGCAGATGCCGGCGAAGGCCGATCGCGTCCGCCGGGTCCGGGAACTGACCGGCGGGTTCGGCGCCGACGTGGTCGTCGAGGTGGCCGGCATCGCCGGCATCGTCCAGGAGGGGCTCGAGATGACGCGCGTCGGCGGCCGCTACCTCTGGATGGGCAACATCGTGCCCGGCGTGGCGGCCGAGATCGTTCCGCACGACGCCGTGCGCCAGCCGAAGACCATTCGCGGCGTGCTGGCGTACGATCGCTGGGTCATTCCCCGCGCGCTCGACTGGGTGAGCCGGACCCGCGGGAAGTACCCCTTCGCGACGCTGGTCGGCGCGCGCTTCCCGCTCGAGCAGATCAACGACGCCTTTGAGCAGGCCGAGTGGGCGGCCGGCAAGGGAAGTGTGGCCCGGACCGTGATCGTCCCGTAGCGCGCGCCTCGCCGCGCTCGTCGGACGCGACGCGGAGGAGAGGAGCGCGCCCTCGCGCGGGACGACGAGGGACCCGAGGCCGGACATCGAGGCGGCGAGCGGCGGGCGGACGGCGGGCGCCGGCTCCCGACGCCGGCCGGGGCGGGGGGTAAGATAGTCGACGGCTGTCATGCGCGTACTGGTCGTCGAGGACGAGCGCAAGGTCGCGAACTTCATCCGTCAGGGCCTCGAGGAAGAGGGCCACACCGTCGAGGTCGCGGAGGACGGCGCCGAAGCCCTCGACCGCCTCCTGGTGGGCCTCCCCTACGACCTCGTCGTGCTCGACGTGATGCTGCCCCGCCGCGACGGCCTTTCCGTCCTCAAGGCGCTCCGCGACAAACGGGTGTCGACGCCGGTGCTGCTCCTCACCGCGCGCGATGGTGTTGCCGACAAGGTCGCGGGGCTCGACCTCGGCGCCGACGACTACCTGACGAAGCCCTTTGCCTTCGACGAGTTCCTCGCGCGCGTCCGCGCGCTCCTCCGCCGGCCGGCGGGCCAGGCCGCGCCCGCCCTCCGGCTCGAGGACCTCACGCTCGACCCGGCCACCCGGGGGGTCTCCCGCGGCGGCCGGCCCATCACGCTGACCACGCGCGAGTTCGCCCTGCTCGAATACTTCATGCGGAACATCGGACGTGTGCTGATCCGCCCGATGATCGCCGAGCACGTCTGGGGCGTCGACTTCGACCGCGAGAGCAACGTCATCGACGTGTACGTCGGCTACCTGCGCCGCAAGATCGACGGACCGGGCGAGCGCCCGCTCCTGCACACGGTGCGCGGCGCCGGATACGTCCTGCGGGCGGAGCCGTGAGACCCCTCTCCATCCGGGTCCGGCTGACGCTCTGGTACACCGGCCTGCTGCTCGGCATCCTGCTGCTGATCAGCGGGCTCTCGTACTCGATGCTCCGTCGGAGCATCTCGCAGGATCTCGACGCCTCGCTGATGACGGTCGCCCAGATCATCCGCGACACCGGATACTCGACGCCCGGCGTGACCGCCGGCCCCGGCCCGGAGGCGGCGCTGCTGCAGGTCCTGGGGCCTGACTCCTACGACAAGTTCTTCCAGCTCGTGGATGCGCAGGGTAACCCGGGGATCCGGTCGACGCACCTCGCCGGCCGCACGCTGCCGCTGTCGGCCTTGGCGCGCGCGAACGCGGCGCGGGGGGTCCCCACCTTCGAAACGGTCCAGCTCTCGCCGGGGGGCTCCATCCGGCTCCTGACGATGCCGGTCGTTCGCGGCGGGCAGCTCGAGGAATCCGTCCAGATCGGCATGCCGCTCGGGCACGCGCGCCAGGCCCTGCGCCGCTACCTCGAGACCTTGCTCGTGCTGGTCCCCCTCGGCGTCGCGCTGGCGGCGGCGGGCGGCGCCGCGATCTCGCGGGCGGCCCTCGCCCGGGTCGATGAGATGTCGCGGAGCGCGAGGCGGATCAGCGCGCAGGACCTGTCGCGGCGCGTCCAACTCCGAGGAACGGGCGACGAGCTCGACCGCCTCGCGGAGACGCTGAACGAGATGCTGGCGCGGCTCGAGGGCGCCTTCGCCCAGATGCGGCGGTTCACCGCCGACGCCGCCCACGAGCTCAGGACGCCGCTCACCGCCCTCCGGGGTGGCGTCGAGGTCGCCCTCCGCGCGGAGCGGTCGACCGAGGAGTACCGCCGGGTCCTCGGCTCGAGCCTCGAGGAGGTGGAGCGGCTGGTTCGCCTTTCGGAGGACCTGCTGCTGCTGTCGCGCTCGACCGCGGGCGGCGGCGCGCCCCGGGCCAAGGTCGACCTCGAGGCGCTCTGCGTGGAGGTGCTGGAAGTCGGCGCCCGGCTGGCTGAGGGCCAGGACGTGGCCGTCCGGCTGGACACGATCGGGCCGGCCTGCGCCCTCGGCGAGACGGCCGCCCTCCGGCGCGCGGCGCTGAACCTCGTCGAGAACGCCGTGAAGTACACCCCCCCGGGCGGGGGGGTCGAGTTGTCGCTCTCGTGCGGCGACGGGCACGCCCTGCTCACCGTCCGCGACACCGGCGCCGGCATCGACCCCGCGGACGCCGAGCGGATCTTTGAGCCGTTCGTGCGGCTCGACACGGCGCGGGCCCGCGACACGGGGGGCGCCGGGCTGGGCCTGGCCATCGCCCGCTCGATCGTCGTCTCGCACGGGGGCACCCTCTCGGTCGAGAGCACCCTCGGCGCCGGCAGCCGGTTCACGATCAGACTGCCGCTCGCCTAAGACGCGCCCGCGTCGCGCGGAGAAGCCTCGCGGTCGGCGATACCGGGTCCGGCTGACCGCAGGCCCTTCGGCCGGTCAGCCGCGTCGCCTCCCCGGCACGAGTCCGGCGGGCCTGCTCGGGTGGCCGGCCTGGGCCTCCCAGAGCAGCATGTTGATCTCGGCTCCGACGAGCAAGCTCAGGCCGCTCAGGTAGAACCAGAGCATCAGGACGATGACCCCGCCGATCGAGCCGTAGGTGGCGTCGTAGCTGCCGAAGTGGGCCACGTACACGCGGAGCGCAGACGACGTAAGCAGCCAGGCCGCCACCGCAGACGCAGACCCGGGCACCAGTCGGTGGAGGGGGGGGCTCGCCGCGGGCGCCGAGTGATAGACGAGCAGCACGGCGGCCAGAAGGCCCCCCACCCCGAGCGGCCAGCGCAGCAGCCGCCACGCGAGCGTGAAGGCCCGGCCGAGCCCGAGCGCACTCGCCACCTCCGCGCCGACGCGCTCGCCGAAGATGACCACCACCAGCGCCGTCAGCACGATGAGCGCGAGGGCGACCGTGAGGGCGAGGGCGACGAGCCGGCGCGCCCACCACGAGCGCGCCTCGACCGCGCCGTGCGCGACGTTGAGCGCGTCGATCAGCGCGACCATGCCCGCGGCCGCCGCCCACAGGGCGCCGAGGGCGCCGAGCGAGAGCAGGCTCGTGGAGGCGCCCGCGAGCGTCTGGCCGAGCGTCCTCCCGACGAGCGCCGCCGACTCCGGCGGGAGCACTCGCGTGACGTAGCCGAGGAGCCGCTCCATAAGACCGGGCACCGGCAGCAGGCCGAGGAGCGCGGTGAGAAACAGGAGTGCCGGGAAGAGGGCGAAGATGAAGTAGTAGGCGAGGGCGGCGGCGCGGGTGGAGACCTCGTCGGCGCCGAGGCGCTCCCTGAGGCGCGCGCCGAACTGCCGGGCCAGGCGGCCGCGTCGCCGTGTCCGCTCGTCGCCGGCCGCGGCGGCCCGGGCGCCTCCGGCGGGGAGCGGTTCGGTGGCCAGCCCCCCCGCGAAGATCTTGGCGAAGCGCCGCATCTGTCGCGGGTATTATAGGGGGTCGACGCAACGAAAGGCGCACACCGAGTCGAGGCGCCGGGCCCGGGCCAGCGGGCCGGAGGGAGGATCCATGAAGAGGGCGATGGCGTGGTGCGTCGCAGTGCTGTTCGCCGTGGGCGCCCTGGAGCCGCCGGCGGTATGGGCGCAGAACAAGCCGGCGCCGGAGAAGCCCGCCGCCAAGTCGGCCGCGACGCCGGGGACCAAGAGCCAGGCGAAGAAGCAGCCGCTCGACCTCAACAGCGCGTCGGCGGACGAGCTCCAGGCGCTTCCCGGTGTCGGCGAAGCGTACGCGAAGAAGATCGTCGAGGGGCGGCCGTACAAACGCAAGGACGAGCTCGTCCGGAGGAAGATCGTGCCGCAGGCGACGTACGAGAGGATCAAGGGCCAGATCATCGCGAAGCAGTCCACCGCCACGAAGAAGTAGCCCGGCGCCCCCGCGTGACGGCGGCGCCCCGCCGCCGTCACGCCTCTCGGTAGAGCGCCCTGAGCCACGGCGGCGCCACGAGCGTCGTGACCATGACCATCGCGACGATCGCGGCGTAGACACACTCCCCGATCGTGCCGGTCGCCTTGCCGATTCCGGCGAAGATCAGACCGACCTCGCCGCGGGGAATCATCCCGACACCCACCCGCCAGCGGTCGACGCCGCGCTGGTAGACGCCGAGTCCCGCCAGGAGCTTCGAGCCGATCGCGACGCTCGTGAGGGCCAGGCCCCGCGGGAGTCCCGCGCTCGACCCCGCGAACGGGGTGAGCAGGGCCGGCTCGACCTGCATGCCGACCGCGACGAAGAAGATCGGGACGAAGAGGTCGGCGACCGGCTTGATCTGCTCCTCGATGTGGGCGCGGCGCTCGGTCTTGGCGAGGATCAGCCCGGCCGCGAAGGCGCCGATGATCGCCGCGAGGCCGCTCCGCTCCGCCGCCGCCGCCAGCAGCACGCAGAAGAAGATCGCGTAGACGATCAGGCTGCCGCGAACCTTCATCTGGCCGACCCAGGCGAGGAGCACCGGCGAGTAGCGGATCCCGAGCCCGATCGCGACCACGAGGAACGTGATGGCCTTGGCCAGGATGAGCCCGGTGCGGGCCGCCGCCACGGTACCGGTCTCGGCGAGGCCGCTGACGACCGCCAGGAGCACGAGCCCGAGGACGTCGTCGACGACGGCGGCGCCCAGAACAACCCGCGCCGCCCGTTCCTGCAGTCGGCCGAGGTCGGAGAGGACGCGGGCGGTGATCCCGACGCTGGTCGCCGTCAGGGTGGCGCCGATGAAGACGGCGGGGAGGGGAGGCATCCCCCAGAGCGACGCCAGCCCGAAGCCGAGCGCGAGCGGGCCCGCGACGCCCACCGCGGCGACGACCGTGGACTGGAGGCCGGCCCGGAGAAGCTCCTCGAGGTCGGACTCGAGGCCGATCTCGAAGAGGAGGAGGACCACGCCGACCTCGGCGAGCGCCATGAAGACCGGCGAGGGGTGGATGAGCCCGAGGACACCGGGGCCGATCAGAACGCCGGCCAGGAGCTCGCCCACGACCGCCGGCTGCCCCACCCGCTCCATGGCTTCGCCGCCGAGCTTGGCGCCCAGCCAGATGGCGACCAGGCCGACCAGGAGCTCGCCGGAGTCGGTCAACCGGCGCCCCGCGGCCCCCTCACGGGCTACCCGCCCCCACCGGCTCCGTCGGCATGCGGGCCAGCTCGCTCAGCAGAAGCCCCGCCCACCGGTAGATGTTGTGCTCGCTGATGACCTGGCGCATCCGGGTCATGCGGGCCGCCCGCTCCTCCGGCGGCGTCTCCACCGCCGTGCGGATCGCCTCCGCCGTCTCGTCGAGGTCGTAGGGGTTGACCAGCAGCGCGTCGCGCAGCTCGCGCGCGCCCCCCGTGAAGCGGCTCAGGATCAGCACGCCGTCCCCGTCGTCGCGAACGGAGACGAACTCCTTCGCGACCAGGTTCATCCCGTCGTGGAGCGAGGTCACCATGCAGAAGTCGGCGTGACGGTAGAAGGGCCAGATCGCCTGGCGATCGTGGTGGCCCTTGCGGTAGACGATCGGCCGCCAGCTTCGCGTCCCGACGGCCCGGTTCACCCGGTCGAGCGTGTCCTCGATCTCCTGCTGCAGCTCCTGGTACCGCTTGATCCGGCTCCGGCTCGGGGCCGCGAGCTGGACGAAGACGAGACGCTCGCGATAGGCGGGGTAGCGCTCGAAGAAACGCTGGAGGGCCAGGAACCGCTCGGGGAGCCCCTTTGTATAGTCGATCCGCTCGACGCCGATGCCGAGAAACTCGGTCGAGATGCCGAGGCCGTCGAGCAGTTCCTGCCGCGTGGTCGCGGGCGGGTCCGCCACGAACTCGGGCGCGACGCTGACCGGGAACGGCTTGACGTACGTCGTGCGCTGACCGCGCACGACCGCGAAGTGCTCCCAGTCGACGCGGCACTCGATCGCGCGCTCGACAGTTTCGAGAAAGTTGTTGCAGTGATACTGCGTATGGAAGCCGATCAGGTCGGCGCCCAGCATCCCCTCGAGGATCTCCCGCTGCCAGGGACAGATGCCGAAGGCCTCGAAGTTCGGCCAGGGGATGTGCCAGAAGAGCGCGACCCGCGCGTTCGAGCGCTCGGCCTTGACGAGCGCCGGGAGCAGCGCGAAGTGATAGTCCTGGATCAGCACCAGGGGCGCCTCCGTGCCTTCGATCTCCTCGAGCACGGTCGCGGCGAACTTCGCGTTCACGCCGAGGTAGTGCTTCCAGTCCTCGGGGCGGAAGAGCGGCCGGGTGTGGACGATGTGGCAGAGAGGCCAGAGCCCCTCGTTGGCAAAGCCGTAGTAGTAGCCTTCCTCCTCCTCCTTGCCGAGCCACACCCGCCGGAGCGTGTAGCGGGGGTCGTCGGGCGGCAGGGCGAGCCGGCCCCGCTCGTCGGCGACCTCGAGGTCGGCGTCGCCGCTGCCGTGGGCGACCCACACGCCGCCGCAGGCGCGCAGGACCGGCTCCATCGCGGTCACGAGGCCGCTGGCCGGCGTCTGGGTCGCGATCCGCCGGCCCTGCCACACGTGGCTGACGGGCTCGCGGTTGGACACGAGGATGAGCGGCCGGTCGCCGAGGAGCTGGCTGACGTACTGCTTGAGGCGCTCTTCCGTCCAGTCCGACTCGCCCCGGAGCCGGAGGGCGGCCTCCCGCGCGGCGGCGACGCGCGCGCGATGCAGGCTCGTGGCCAGGCCCGAGACCTCGAGGGCGAGGGAGCCGAACAGGCGGGCGTCAGGAACGGCCGGGGGCGGCGCGGGCTTGCCAGTCTTGAGCGTCCGGGTCCACCGCGCGATCTGCGTCAGCGGCTGGGTGACGCTGACGCGCACGATGAAGACCGTGACCAGCGAGAGGACGAGGGCGAGGACGCCGAAGCGCAGCGCGTTGGCCTGCCAGAGATCCCCCTGGGCGACGGTCAGCGGGGAGGCGTCGAGGAACACCGCGAGCGCGCCGACCGGCGGCCGCTCGCGGTCGAAGGGGGTCGCGTAGACGTAGGTCGTCTGGCCGTCGATGAGGCGGAAGCCCTGCCGGACGACGGCCTTGGTGATCGACTCCGTGACCTCGGGCAGCGACACCGGCGAGTTGGCGGCCATGTCGGGCGTGGCGGCGATCAGGCCCGCGAACTTGTCGTAGACCGCGATCCCCCGGTACGGTCGACCGAACTTCTTGAGCATGCGCTCGATGCCGGTCGTCGCGCCGCGGGCCACGACCGGTTCGATCGCCTCCTTCAGCCCCTCGCCGACGAGGGTCGCGCGGCTCTCCAGCTCGTGCGTGAGCTGCTGCTGCTGCTCGTCGATCTGGAAGAGCGTGAACCCCACCATGATGACGAGGGTCGCGACCCAGATGCTGCCGAGCAACCGCATGAAGACGTTCACGACAGGCGCCTCGCCTGCCGGGCCAGCCCGGCGAACAGCCGCAGGACCTCCGCGACGTCGGGGACCCGATGCGCCGCCCGCGAGGGGGCCTCGTCCGGCCCGACCCGTACCGTGACCGCCCACGGCGCCAGCGCGCCGAAGGCGAGCTCGTCGGTCTCGTCGTCGCCGAGGTAGAGCGTCGTCACGTCGGCGGCGGCGCCGAAGACCGCTTGTCGGATCCAGCGCGCGCACTCCCCCTTGTTCCAGTCGACGGCGGGCAGGATCTCGATGATCTTCTTGCCGCGCAGGATCCGCAGGCCGGGCGTCCCCGCGAGCGCGCGCGCCGCTTCCCGCTCGAGCCGCTCCGCCGCGCCGGGCGCGGCGTTCCGGTAGTGGAGCCCGATCGCGAGCCCCTTGTCCTCCACGCTGGCGCCGGGCAGCGACCCCACGCGGGCCCGCAGCTCGCCCGCCAGGTCGGCCAGGCGCGCCCGCTGCCGCTCGGCCTCCGGGTGCCGGAAGGCGATCCCCCGCCCCTCCACCTCGAGGCCGTGGCAGCCGCCGTAGATCAGCTCGGGGACGCCCACGCGGGCGCGGACGTCGCCGAGGGACCGGCCCGAGAGGACGCCGACGACCGCGCGGGGCGGGCGGGCCAGCGCACGCAGGTCCTCCCGCGTCGACGGCGCCAGCTCCACCTGGGTCGGATCGGCCGCGAGCGGCGCGAGCGTTCCGTCGAAGTCCGTGAGGAGCAGGAGGCGGCCGCCGGACACGAGCACCTCCCCGAGATCTTCCCAGACGGGGGCGGGGAGTCTCAGGGCCTCGCCTTTCCGTCGGACGTGCGCAGCTCGACCATCCGGACCGGGAACGGGATCTCGATCCCCTCCGTCCGGAAGCGCCGGATGATCCGCTTCCGCAGCTCGTGCTGCGCCAGGTACTGATCCACGTAGGTCGCGACCGTGCAGTTCAGGGTGAGCTGGAGGGCCGATTCGCCGAACCCCGGAATGAGGCGGACGAACGGCGGCGGGTCCGCGAGCAGGCCGGGCACGGTGGCGGCGGCCTGCGTCGCCTCTTCGACGAGGACCTTCTCGACCTGGTCGGGGTCGGCGGCGTAGCTCACGTCCACGCGGACCTCGAGCGATATTCGCGGCTCGGGCAGGGTGTAGTTCGTGATCGCGCTCTTGGCGATGGTCGCGTTGGGGACGATCGTCATGTTGTTGGAGAGCAGGCGGATCCGCGTGGAACGCCAGCCGATGTCCTCCACGAAGCCCGCGATCCCGCTGTCGAGCTTCACGTAGTCGCCCACCCGGATCGGCTGGTCGGCGAGGATGTGGATGCCGGCGAAGAGGTTCGAGAGCGTGTCCTGGAGGGCGAGGGCGACCGCGAGGCCGCCGACGCCGAGGGCCGTCAGGATCGGCGTGATGGCGACGCCGAGGTCGTCGAGGAGGATCAGCAGCCCGACCGTCCACACGACGGCCCGGACGGCGGTCCGGGCCAGCCCGGTCACGCCGACGGCCAGGGTCCGGCGCTCGCCGAAGCGGACGACCAGCGCGGCGAGCAGGTTCGCGGCGGTGATGGTGACCGAGAGGACGACGAGCACGTGGAGCACGAGCTCGAGACGCGCGGTGAGTCGGGGCGGGAGCGTGGCGACCTCCGTGCCCCCGTAGAGCCCGAGCACGAGCGACCACAGCAGCGACGGCAGGCGGAGCGCGCGATGAAGCAGGTCGAGCGAGTCGGCCCCGCGTCGCCGCATCCGCACCGTCAGCTGCTTGAGCAGGAGGCCGCGGAGACCGACCGCCGCCGCGGTCAGGCCGGCGGTCACGAGCGCGGGTGTCAGCAGCGGGGCGAGCATCATCGGGGGGACCCCGGGCGGCTCCCCACGGACGCAGGCGCGCGCTGACCGCGCGCTCGAAGCCGCGCTCCGAACGATCTCGCGAGTCTGCCGCTGACGTCGTCCATGGGGATCGGATGCTCGTGGTTGCGCTTCCGCCAGCAGACGAGGCCTGGCCCGCGACGGCCCCGCCTCCCGTCCAAGGTACCACGAGATCGGCGCCCTGTCGCAGTGCCTCGGATTCCGCGCGCACCGGGTCGGATGTCGGGTAGTCTTGAGCCGTATGGGGCGCTGGTTGGCGTTGGCGATCCTCCTGGTCGGGGTGGCGCTCGGCGTCGCGGGCACGCTCTTTGGCCCGCCCCTGGCGAGCCCGTACCTGCCCGACGCGATCGCCGGGAGGACCGAGGTCCTCGACGGAAGGGTGCTCCGGAAGCAGCGCGAGGCGGACCGGGTCCTCCTGACGGTCTCGACGCCTCAGGGCGCGACGGTGGCGACCTTCACGCGCAACGCGGGGGCGGTCGACCTGCTCGTCGCCGAGGGCGATACGCTCACGCTGGCGCTTCACGGCTACGCCCCCTTCGTGGACGATCCGTCGATCCGGCGCGTGCGCAAGCCGGAGGCGCCGGCGCCGCCGGCGGGACCGGCGGCGCCGCCCCCGGGGGCGACGGGTCCGGAGACGCCAGCCAGGTAACGCGTGGCCGCGGCGCCCCCCTTCCGCTTCATGGGCTGCATCGAGCTCCTCGAGAACCTGGGTGTGAGGGCGCAGGACGAGCGGGAGCTGGTCGAGTTCCTCCGGCAGGTGCCGGTCGGGTCGGTCTTCCACCACACCTGCGGCTACTTCCTGCGCCACCGGATCTTCGTCGGTCCCTACGCCAACGACTTCGCGACGTGGACCGCCGTCCATCTCGGCGACCGCGTCCTCGGCGAGCGGCTGGCGGTGGTCGACCCGTTCGACTTCGCCGATCTCGAGCAGCTCCGGGAGGAGCTCATCTCGATCGTCTCGGACCACCTGGGGCGCCTCCGGGCTCCCCCTCGAGTCGACGGCGGCGAGCCGTTCCACTTCATCCAGTCGCACGTGGTCGAGATCCCGACCGGCCTCGAGGCCCGGACGCTCGCCGAGTTCCGGGACCGCCTCGCCGAGGTGGAGGCGAGCGCGATCTACTACCACACGGTGCTGGCGCGGGCGCGGCTCGGCCGCGGCGCGGGCGACTTCGCGGGGTGGCTCCGCGGGTCGCTCGGTCGGGAGGACCTCGCCGCGGCGGTCGAGCGCGCCGACCCCTATCTGTCGAGCCTCGAGCGCGTCCGCTCCCGGCTCCTGGATCTGCTCGACGCGGCCCTCGACGCGGGCGCGGCCGCCGAGGGACGCGCGCCCGCCGCCCCGGCATGATCAAGATCGACGACTACCGCGAGGTCGCGCCGCGCGGCACCGTCGACCTGCTGCTGCGCCTGGCCGACCGCGTGCGCGGCCGCCGCTTCCTCCACATCAGCGCGACCCGCTTCGGCGGCGGCGCGGCGGAGGTGCTCCAGCGGCTCATGCTCCTCATGAGCGAGCTCGGCCTCGACGCGGGCTGGGAGATCATCGGCGGCGACACCGAGTTCTACGCGACGGCCAAGGCGATCACGGCGGCGCTCCAGGGCGAGGAGCGGGTCGTCACCGAGGAGATGCTCGAGCACTACCTCGAGCGGAACCGCGCCTCCGGCGGCAAGCTCCCGCTCGAGGCCGACCTCGTCCTCGTCCACGACCCGGCGCCCGCGTCGCTGGTCGCGGACCGGCCGGCCGGGGGGACGTGGGTCTGGCGCTGTCACCTCGACCTGTCCGCGCCCGAGCGGCGGATCTGGAACTTCTTCCGCCGCTACGCGGCGCGCTACGACGCGGCCGTCTTCTCCCACCCCGGGTTCGTGCCGCACCTTCCGATACCGCAGTTCATCGTGCACCCGTCCGTCGATCCGCTCTCGGACAAGAACCGGGAGCTGTCGCGGCGGGAGATCCGGACGATCCTGGACGGGCTCGGGGTGCCGCTCGACAAGCCGGTGCTCCTCCAGGTCGGCGCCGTCGACCGCTCCCGCGACCCCGTCGGCGTGGTCAACGCCTACCGGATCGTGAAGAAGCACCACGACGTGCGGCTCGTGCTGGCGGGGGGCGGCGGCGACGGGCCCGAGAGCGGGGAGGTGCTCGCGGAGCTCCGGGAGGCGGCCGCCCGCGATCCCGATATCGTGGCGCTCGAGCTCCCGCCCGACGCCCAGCTCCAGATCAACGCGCTCCAGCGCGCGGCCACCATCGTGCTGCAGAAGTCCGTCCGTGACGGGTTCGCCATCGGGGTGGCCGAGGCGATGTGGAAGGGCAAGCCCGTGATCGGCGGCGCCGTCGGCGGCTTGCCGGCCCAGATCGCGGACGGCGTCACCGGCTACACGGTCCGCTCGGCGGAGGGGGCGGCGTTCTGGGTGCGCCACCTCCTCAACAACCCGGAGCTGATCGCGCGGATGGGCGGCGTCGGACGTGAGCACGTGCGCCGCAACTTCCTGATCACCCGGCACCTCAGCGACTATCTGGCGCTCCTCGCGCATCTCACGGCGAAGCCCGCATGACGCGGGCCCGCTGCGGATAGGGGCGCGATGCTCCCGCCCGAGGTCCGAGGACAGGTGACCGCCCTCGGCACGGCCGACATCGTCGTCGGGCTGCCGAGCTACGACAACGCCGACACGATCGGGGGGGTGCTCGACGCGGTCCGGGCCGGGCTCCAGAAACACTTCGACGGCGCGCGCGCGGTGCTGGTCTGCTCCGACGGGGGGTCGACAGACGAGACGCGGGCCCAGGTCGATGGCGTCGACTGGGACGCGCCCCGGATCCTGGCGCATCACGAGGTCCCGCCGGAGGAGCAGGTGGCCGTGCCGTACCACGGCGTGCCCGGGCGGGGCGCCGCGCACCGGACGATCCTGGAAGTCGCGTACCTCCTCGGGGCGCGCGCGTGCGTGCTCGTCGGCGCCGATTGTCGGAGCATCACGCCCGAGTGGATCGACCGCCTGCTCCGGCCGATCCTCGACGACGACCACGACTGGGTGGCGCCCCTCTACCAGCGCCACCGCTACGAGGGGACGCTCACGAGCGGGCTCGTCTCTCCGCTGGTCGGCGCCCTCTACGGCCGGCGGATCCGGCAGCCCCTCGCCGGCGAGGCCGGGCTGTCGGGACGGCTGGTCGCGCACCTGTGCCGGAAGGAGGGCTGGGACGGCGACCTCGTCCGCCACGGGATCACCCTCTGGGGGCTGGCCACCGCCGTCACCGAGCAGTTCTCGCTGTGCGAGGCGTGGCTCGGCCCGTACGTCGTCGACGCGCGCGGCCGACGCACGGAGCTCGGGGCGACGCTCTCCCACGTGATGGACTCGGTGTTCGCCCTCCAGGCGCAGACGGCCGAGGCGTGGGGCGAGGTGCGCGGTTGCCAGCCGGTGCCGGTCGTCGGCCGCCGGCTCCCGCTCGGTCTCTGGTCGGTCGAGCTGAACGTGACGGGGATGATCCGGGCCTTCCGGCTGGGCCTGAAGGACCTGCTGCCGGTCTGGGAGCAGGTCCTCGCCCCGGACACGCTGGCCGACGTCCTCGCGCTCGGGTTCACGACCGACGAGGGGCACGGCTTCCCGCACGCGCTGTGGGCGCGGGTCGTCTACGACTTTGCCGTCGGCTACCGCGGCCGCGTCCTGTACCGCCAGCACCTGCTCCGCTCGCTGGTGCCGCTCTATCTCGGACGCACGGCCGCGTTCATTCGCGAGACGGCGAGCGGCGGCGCGCGCGAGGCCGAGGCCTGGATCGAGGCCGGCTGCCGGGCCTTCGAGCGAGAAAAGGCGTATCTGCTGGCGCGCTGGCCGTGATGCGATCGCCTGCGGTGGCCCCATGACCGTCGGGAGGGCAGAATCGGATCGAGGCCGAGGCATGCCGCCGGCAGGCTCGCTCTGGTACAAGGACGCCGTCTTCTACGAGCTGCCCGTCAAGGCGTTCTTCGACACGAACGCCGACGGGATCGGCGACTTCGCGGGCCTCACCGAGAAGCTCGATTACCTCCGCGACCTGGGCGTCGACTGCCTCTGGATCCTTCCCATGTACCCGTCGCCGCTGCGGGACGATGGCTACGACATCGCCGACTTCTACGGGATCCACCCCGACTACGGCAGCGTGGCCGACTTCGAGCGCTTCCTCGACGCCGCGCATCGCCGCGGGTTTCGGGTGATCGCCGACCTCGTCGTCAACCACACCTCCGACCGGCATCCATGGTTCCAGGAGGCGCGCAGCTCGCCCGCCTCGCCCTACCGGGGCTACTACGTGTGGAGCGAGACCGACGAGCGCTACCGAGGCGCGCGGATCATCTTCACCGACAGCGAGAAGTCGAACTGGACCTGGGACCCGGTGGCGAAGGCCTACTACTGGCACCGGTTCTTCAGCCACCAGCCGGACCTCAACTACGACAACCCCGACGTTCGCAAGGCCATGCTCGACGTGATGCGGTTCTGGCTCGACCGCGGGCTCGACGGCTTCCGCTGCGACGCGGTGCCGTACCTGTTCGAGCGGGAAGGGACGAGCTGCGAGAACCTCCCCGAGACCCACGCCTACCTGCGGGAGCTCCGGCGCACCATCGACCAGGAGTACGCGGGCCGCATCCTCCTCGCCGAGGCCAACCAGTGGCCGGAGGACGTCCGGCACTACTTCGGCGACGGTGACGAGTTCCACATGGCGTTCCACTTCCCGCTCATGCCGCGCATCTACATGGCGGTGCGCAGCGAGGACCGCGGGCCGATCACCGACATCTTCACGCACACTCCCCCCATCCCGGCCGCGTGCCAGTGGGGCCTGTTCTTGCGGAACCACGACGAGCTCACGCTCGAGATGGTCACCGACGAGGAGCGGGACTACATGTACTACGCCTACGCCCCGGGTCCGCAGACGAAGCTGAACCTCGGGATCCGGCGACGGCTCGCGCCCTTGATGGACAACGACCGGCGACGGATCGAGCTGCTGCAGAGTCTGCTCTTCACGCTTCCGGGCAGCCCCATCATCTACTACGGCGACGAGATCGGCATGGGCGACGACGTGCGACTCGGCGATCGCAACGGGGTTCGGACGCCGATGCAGTGGAGCGGCGACCGTAACGCCGGCTTCTCCACCGCGGATCCTTCGCGGCTCTACCTCCCGGTCATCACCGACCCCGTCTACGGCTACGCGGCCGTCAACGTCGAGGCCCAGACCCGGGCCCCGGGCTCGCTGCTCGGCGCCATGAAGCGACTGATCGCGGCGCGGAAGGCCTCGCCCGCCTTCGGCCACGGGACCATCGAGTTCCTCCGACCGCGGAACCCCAAGGTCCTGGCCTATCTGCGGCGATATGGCCACGAAACGCTGCTGATCGTGAACAACCTCTCCGGCACGCCCCAGCCGGTCGAGCTCGATCTGGCCCCGTGCCGGGGAGCGACTCCGATCGAGCTGCTTGGCCAGACGCGCTTTCCCCCCGTCCGCGAGTCGCCGTACTTCCTCAGCCTCGGTCCGTACGCCTTCTACTGGTTCCGGCTCGCCGAGGGGGGGAGCGGCGAGGCGCCGTATGGGATCGAGGGAACGCCGATCTGATCCCGCGGGGCGGCATCAGAGATGCGTGATCGTCTCCCGCGGATGCGGCTCCCGCGGGCGCCGGAGGCGGCGCTCGAGGGCCTCCCGCGCGAGCCCGCGCCCGCCGAGGCCGAAGGCGATGGCGAGGGCGAGCACCACGCCTCCGAAGGTCGTGCCGAAGGCGATCATGATCATGTCCTTGCCGATCCCCAGGTGGGTCAGCGTGGTGGCGAAGGCGAACAAGAGCACGGCCCACCGCGCCGCCCGCGCGACGAGCCGCGCCTCCGGCACCCCCGCGTTCACGGCGGCGATCAGGACCGCCTGGCCGACGAAGTTGGCGGCCAGCCATCCCACGACCAGGATCAGCACGCCGGTCACCAGGCGCGGAATGAACTGGATGAGGGTCCCCGTCGCTCCGGCCGTTCCCGGCACGCCCGTCGCCTCGATTCCCATCGTGGCGACGATCACGAAGACGCCCCAGAAGGCCAGGAGCCCCAGGATCTGCGACGGCGGCCGGCCGATCCCGGCGCGCCCGAGCGCGAGGGTCAGGCCCCAGGTCTGGCTGCGCCGGTCGAAGTCGACGACGCGCGCGAGCCGCATCAGGGTCAGCCGGGCCATCCAGGCCAGGAGGGCGCCGAGCCCGAGGAGCGTCACCATCGCGACCAGACCGGGCAGGACCGCCGCCCCCTTCTGGCCGATGTCCCGGATCGAGGCCATCACCACGTCTCGCCAGAAGTTTGTCATCCGTATCGCCTCCACTCCCGGCCCCTGGTCCGCTTCGAACCCAGCCGGGGAAGCGCGAGCGAGCGAGAGTACGGCGCGGGTCGCTCTGTCGGGTAGCCATGTGATGGTAACACGCACCACCCCCCGGCGCTCCGCGGCGGAGCCGGCGCCGGCGCGGTAGACTTGGGTCCGATGCTCAGCCCGGCGACCAATGTCCCCGCGACGCTCGCGGCGGCGCCTCTCGCGACTGGCCTCGTTCCGCGGCGCGCCCAGCCCCGCGTGGTCGGCGCGGTCGGCGCGACGCTCCTGGTCGGGGCCGCCTGGCTCGCGCCACGGTACGGCGCCCGGCAGAGCGCGCTCTTCCTGGTCGGCGCCGCCCTCGGCGTGGTCCTCTACCACGCCGCCTTCGGTTTCACCGCGGCCTTCCGCGCCCTCGTCACCCGCGGCGACGGCCGCGGGATCCGGGCGCAGATGCTGATGCTGGCCGTCGCCACCGTGCTCTTCGCCCCCCTCCTCGCGAGGGGCGCAGCCTTCGGGGTGGGCCTCGGCGGCGCCGTCGCGCCCGCGAGCCTCTCGGTGCTGATCGGCGCGTTCGTCTTCGCCATCGGGATGCAGCTCGGCGGCGGCTGCGGATCGGGTACGCTCTTCCACCTCGGGGCGGGGACGACGCCGATGGCGCTCACGCTCACGGGCTTCGTGGGCGGGGCCGTGCTCGCGACGTTTCACGCGGACTTCTGGGCGGCCACACCATCGCTCGGGGAAGTGTCGCTCGCGGCCCGGCTCGGTTGGCCCCGCGCCGTCGTCGTCCAGCTGGTCGCGTTCGCGGCGGTCGTGATCGCGACGCGGGCCGTCGAGCGACGGCGGCCCTTGGCCGCGCGCGCGGCGGCGGCGCGGCCGCCCGGCGAGGGGCGGCGCCTCCTGCACGGGCCGTGGCCGCTCCTCGCGGGGGCGGTGGCGCTCGCGGTCCTCAACGCCCTCACGCTCGTCCTCGCCGGGCATCCGTGGGTGATCACCTGGGCGTTCGCGCTCTGGGGGGCGAAGTTGGTGGCGCTCCTCGGCTACGACCTCTCGACGGTCCCGTTCTGGAGCGGGGATTTCCAGCGGGCGGCGGTCGCGGCGCCGGTGCTCGCCGACGTCACCTCGGTCATGGACCTGGGCCTCGTGCTCGGGGCCTGCCTCGGCGCCGGCCTCGCCGGGCGATTCGCGCCCGCAGGACGAGTCCGGCTCCGGCTCGCCGCCGCCTCGCTGCTCGGCGGGCTCCTTCTCGGCTACGGCTCGCGGATCGCCTTCGGCTGCAACATCGGCGCCTACGTCAGCGGAATCGCCTCGACGAGCCTGCACGGCTGGCTCTGGGGAGCCGCGGCGCTCCTCGGCACGCCGGTCGGGGTGAGGCTCCGCCGCCTCGTCGGCGTCGGGGATCGGCCCGAATGAAAGGAGCGTCACCCATGCGACATATCGGAACCGTGCTCGTCACGATCGTGGTCGTCCTCGGCAGCATCGGGCTCGGGTCGAGCCCGGGCGCGGACTCCTCGCCGCAGGCAGGGATCGTCGCCGGCGAGCTCTCGACGATCGCCAACCAGCTCTCGCTCCGGCCCGACATCGCGATCGACCTCACCAAGGTGAGCGGGGAGTACTGCTTCAATGCCGGGCTCGCGACGGGCGGCCACATGACCCATTACGCCGCGGACCCGACCCGGACCGCGGAGGACGTGGTCGACTTCGTCAACGCCGAGCCGCTCGTCAAGGCCGGCATCAACGTCGCGAGCCTCCCCCGGTTTCCCGGCGGTCTGAACAGCATGGCGCCGGGGCAGTGGTACTTCCTGCCCGCGGGGGAGCTCGAACCCCACCACGGGATGAAGTTCCCGTTCCCGCTCCTGATCCGAGCCACCAACATCAAGTAGCGAGAACGATCGTCCTGAGCCGACCGGCCGCCTACGGGCGGGGGGGGAGGCCCGAGGCGGCGAGCTGGCGCGCGATCCGTCGATCCACCGACGGATGGGTGTAGAGCAGCAGCTCCTCGAGCCGGCTCGGGCGGCGCTGGCTCAGGTTCAGCCTGGCCAGCCGCTCGAGCGCGCCGAGGAAGGCCGGCACGTTCTGCGTGAGGGCGAGGGCGAAGTCGTCGGCCTCGGCCTCGATCCGTCGCGAGTAGGCATTGGCCAGCGGCGCCGAGGCGAGGGCGAGGGCCATCAGCACGAGGGCGAGCCCCGGCAGCCCCGCGGGGTCCGCGAGCCCGTCGAGTCCCCAGCGGGGCCCGCCCAGACGGAGCAGCCGATCGGCGAGCCAGAACGTCCCGAGCGCCCGCGCTCCTTGGAGGGCGAGCATCCGGCGCACGTCGCCGTGGGCGTGGTGGCCGAGCTCGTGGGCGAGCACGAACTCGATCTCGTCGGGCGTGAACTGCGTGAGGAGCGTGTCCCAGAGGATCATCCGCCGGGTGCGCCCAAGGCCGGTGACGGTCCCGTTGGCGGTCCGGCTCCTGCGGGACTGGTCCCCCACCCAGACGCCGAGCACCGGCACCCCGGCGCGCCTCGCCAGCGCGAGCAAGCGGTCCTGGAGCCTCGTGTCCCGAAGCGGCGTCAGGCGGTAGAAGAGCGGGAAGAGCCAGACCGGCGCGACGGCCGTCTGGAGGACGGAACCGGCGAAGAAGATCGCCGCCGCCGCGACCCACCAGCGTGGGGTCGACCGGAGGAGCGCGTAGAGGACCTCGAACGCGACGAGGGCGAGGAGTCCGCTGATCGCCAGTCCCTTGGCGCGGTCGACGAGCCAGTGGCGCCACGGCTGGTGCAGGAGGCCGAAACGCCGCGGCAGTACGTAGCTCGCGATGACGGTCAGCGGCCCGGTGGCGAGCTGGACAGCGAATCCCAGAATGGCGAGCTCGATCAGGACGACGAGGGCGAGCCCCGGCCAGTGTGCGGGAACGGGCGGCCGCGCCGGGCCGGCCGCGGCCCAGACGCCGAGCGCGAGCACGAGCGCGGTCAGGCCGAGCCGCGCGCCCGACAGGATCAGTCGCCAGCGATGATACGCGCGCGCGCCGTCCTCCATCCGCGGGAATTCTACCCCGCGGGGACGCGACGCGCGGGGCGGGACCCGCGCGTTGACAACGCGGGCTCCGTCGTGGGAAGAAGTTTGAGACACGCCCGGTGCCGGGACGGCGCCGGGCCTCGGTGATGATCGGGCTCGGGCTGTTCGTGTGGCTGCTGACGCTGTTCGGCGCCCCCGCGGCCGGCGCAGACGCCGAGCGCGGGGCAGCACTCTATCTCAGCAAGGGGTGCCTGGGCTGTCATGGCGTCGGCGGCCGGGGTGGCGTCGGTCCCGCGCTCGCCGACACGAACCTCGGCCCCGAGGCGCTGATCGAGCGGCTCCGGAGTCCTCGCGGCAGCATGCCCCGCCTTCCCGCCGAGGCGGTCAGCGACGCCGAGGCCCGGGAGATCTACCAGTATCTCCGGCAGGTCACGCCACCGCCCCCGAGGCTCCGCGCCGATCTCCCCCACGGCGCCCTCGTCCCCGGGAGCTGCGCGCCCTGCCACGCGCGGGTCAATCCCGTGATCGTGAGCCAGTTCGCGGCCGGCGCCATGGGCCGACCGGGTGTCCAGAATCCGCGCGTGAGGTTCCCCGTGGCCCAGCTCACCTGCGCCAACTGCCACGGCACCGACCACGACGAGATCATGGCGACCCACGGTCGGGTGCCGGAGACGACCTGCGGCGCCTGCCACCAGCAGATCTACAAGGAGCACGTGCTCGACCTGGGACACTCGTACGGTCCCGGACCGGGCGGCCTCGGGGGCAACTGGGAGCGGAACATCGGCGCGCCTCACTACCGGCAGATGCCGCGCACGGTCATGGAGATGGGGTGCGACCCCTGCCATGCGCAGGCGGGGGCCACCGACGCCAGATATTGGAGCGACGCGCAGCACAAGTACGTCGACACGTCGGGCCTCGAGATCCGCAACGGCTGCAGCGCCTGCCACAGTCGCCACGCCTTCAGCCTCGAGGAAGCGCGGACGCCCGAGGCCTGCGCCACGTGCCATCGGGGCTCGGATCAGCCGAGCTACGAGGCGTACATGAGTTCGAGGCACGGGTCGATCTACGTGGCGGGCGGGAGGAACTGGGACTGGACGCGCTCGCTCGCGCAGGCGCGCTGGGACGCGCCGACGTGCGCGTACTGTCACATGCTCTACGTCGACGCCGACGGCGCCCGGACTGCGAGCCACAACATGACCCGGAAGATCGTCTGGGGAATGGGCGTCCAGGCCGCGGCGGGCCACCTCCGCGACCTGAGCGCGACGCCCGACGGCCAGGCGAAGCGCGACGAGATGATCAAGGTGTGCTCGACGTGTCACGCCGAGGACCGCGCCCGACCCTATCTCGAGTCGGCCGACGCCCACAAGCTGGCCGGCGACGCGCTGGTGCTCGAGGCGCGCGAAACGCTCGCCGGGCTCTACCGGGATCGGCTGATCCGGCCGAGCCACGGCCAGCTCTCCGCCGGCCTGCTCCCCGGCCCGCCGTTCACCGCCCTCGACCTGCCGGGTGGGATCGCCTTCCACTCCCCGACGAGCCTCTTCTACGACGTGTCGCCGATCGAGCGCGAATACTTCGACATGTTCTTCGTCTCCGCGCTCACGAGCTCCAAGGGCGCCTTCCACATGAGTCCGAGCTACGCGTGGGGGGCCGGCTACGCCGACGTGGTCGGCCACCTCGCCTCCATCCGGGCGGACGCCGGGCGGCTGCGTTCTGCGGAGGCCGTGCGCGAACGCACGCTGTTCCTGATCGTCGCCGCGCCGCTCGTGGTGCTGGCCGTCCTGACCGGCGTCTATGGCGCTCACCGGCGGTGGCGACGCCGACGCGCCACCTGACCGGCGCCCGCCGGGGCCGGACTTCGGCGGAGACGCCGTCGCGCTAGTCGGGCGCGGCGCCGTAGAACGAGGCCGTGTAGGGCGTGGTGTCGGGAACCTCGGGCGGCTCTCCGTCGGCGCGGGGGCTGCTGTCGTCGTCGGGCCGGTCGAGGACGGCGCGGTCGGATCGGGCGAGGAGCCAGCCGAGGGTCTCTCGGTCGGTGGCCTTCTGCCCGTGCAGCGCGAGCAGCAGCTCCGCGATCTCCGGATGTTCAGGCTCGATCGCGTAGGCGTCGCCCAGGTAAGTCTCGGCCGCCGCGCTCACCTCCTCAAAGTCAATCCGGAGCCGCTCCCAGTTCGTCCGCCCGTCGTGCGGGCGGGGGATGGCGGGCGGCGGCGCCGCGCCCGGCCGGTCGAGGGCCGCCGCCAGGCGCCGGGCGTAGCCGTCGGCCCGGGCGGCCAGCTCGAGGAGCCGCGCGCGCTTGTCTGGATAGCGGCCGAAGTGCTCGGCGTGCAGCTGGAGTTGGCGCGCGAGCCGCGCCTCACGCGCGTAGGCGTCGGCGAGCATCTCGGTGGCGCCCCGGGGTCGCGGACCCGCGAGCAGGTCTCCGAGGAACGTCGACCCGAGGGTTTCACCTGAGCCTCGACCAGACGCGCGTCGCGGTGTCAACGGCCGGAGCCTACTCTGGCCGAGCCAGCCCGCTCGGGTCGAGCGGGACGCCGCGGGCGTCGCCCGCCCCCGCCAGGGCCTCCAGCACCCTATCTCGGGCGACCATCCCGCAGAGCTCTCGCCCCGTGAGGACGGGCATGGCTCCGAACCGGCGCCGCCGGAAGACTCGCGCGGCATCCCGCACGGGAGTCTCCGGAGAGAGGACGAAGACGGTCCGAGTCATCACCTCCGCGACCGGGGCCGACGGTCCGGACGCCGCTCGGAGGTCCCGATCGCCCACGATCCCCACGAGGAGGCCGCGGTCGACCACCGGAAGATAGCCGATCGGCGTCTCCAGGAGGAGGCGCCGCGCCTCATCGACCGTCGTGCTGGGCCTGACCGTGACCGAGGCCTCACGCACGAGGTCTCGAATCCTCCCCGGCCGCCCCGGGTCGATCGCAGGTGCCGTTCCCCCCATGATCACGGAAAGAGATAGCATCTCCGCGGATGCCGGGGAAGGGCCTCCGGGAGTACAATGCCGGTCGAGGTACCCTTCAGCCGAATGGGAGGACCGGATATGCCTCTCTACGAGTACTACTGTCCGACCTGCCAGCGCGAGGTGTCGATCGCCCAGACCATCCACGAGCACCAGCAGGGAGCCACCTGCCCCGGCTGCGGCCGCCGCGACCTGGAAGCGCGGCTCGGCACCTTCTTCGCGAAGACCTCGCGGAAGAGCTGAGCGGCTGGCGGGACTGGGCCGGGGAGCGCCTCGAGGCGCGCGGCCGTCCGTCAGCCCGAGCGCGTTCGGAGCGCTTCCAGGATTTCGTGGGCGACGCGCGAGTTGTAGCGGCGTACCATCGCCGGAATCCGGAAGAGGTCGACGGCCCACCACACCATGAGCCCGCACAGGGTCACCCAGAAGAGGATCTGGAGAGCCCACCGGCCCACGTAGCCGTACTGCCCGCCCACCAGCAGACAGATCACGTAGGCGGTCGCCGTGGATCGGGCCCGCCGGCGATAGGCCTCGTGAAACGCCGCCTGCGTCGGGGCCGGAAGGGCCGCCAGTTCCTCCCGTACCCGCGCGGGAACGGGGTCGGGCATCGCCATCACCCCCTGGTCGGCACCGGCACCGCCCGCCGGCCGCGTCGCCCGTTGCCCACACGATACCCCGCCTGGGCCCCGCGTCGTCCGTCTCGTTCTTCACGGCCGTCGGACTTGGCCGATGGTCCCCGTGTCCATGGTGGCGCGCCCGCCGGAAACCCTCAGCCCGGCGGCGGTGCCGGCTGATCCCGGTCCACGCGGCCGGGCCGCGCTCGCGCGCGCGGCCGCGGGAGCGCCGGGGGGTCGGGCTCTGCGGTCGGGGCGGGTCGGCTGACAACCGCCGTCATCAGCGCCCGATCGCGCTCGACCCCGCGAGGTCGCGGATATGTTCGAGGACATGCTCGACGGCCACCGCATGAAGAACCGCCGCCAACGGCCCGGTGAATCCCCCGGCGGAGCGGACGGAGCGCCCGAATAGTTCCGGGTCCGCGGTCTCGACCGCGCGGATCGTGGCGGCGCGGTTTCGTTCGAACTCGTCGAGCAGTTCCGCCGCCGACAAGTGGGAGCGCTTCGCCACTTGCCGGTCATTGTAGGCATCGACTCCACCCCGCATGGCGCGGGTCGGGAGATCCCCGCCCCTCGCGGCGGTCGCGGCCTCCCCCGCCTCGCGCGCGATATCGATCAGCCGCGGGTAGGTCCATTCGATGGAGGCGACGTGGGCCAAGATCTGTCGGCCGTTCCAGCCATTTTCGTACCGTCCCCGGTCCAAGGATTCTGCCGGCAGCGCCCGCACGGTCGCCAGCACGTGATCCCGGCTGGCGGTCAGCCTCTCCAGTAGCTTGGCCTTTGATGGCACCCGCTGTCCGGTCATGGCGTCCGTGTCCCTCCTGGGCTACCGCGCCCCCCACTGAACCTCCCGTCCCGGTGGATCTTCGCCCTCAGCGCGAGCGCCGTCGGGACTTCCAGCCGGATCCCCAGGGTACCGCGCGCGCGCATCGGGATGCAGTCCGGCTCGCGGCCCGGCCTTCCCCGAATCGAGCCGTGCGGCGGGCGGCCGGGAAGGTCGAGGCGCGCGATCCCGGCGGGCGAAATCGGACGACCGCTGGCCCGCCGGTGAGCCCGTCACGCGATACGAGGACGGCCGCTCCGCCGGGACGGTTCGGGTAGCCGGCCGTGGAAGATCGGCCGCCCTTTGTCCTGCTGGGCGACGCAGATTCTGAGCCATACTATTGGAGAATGTGGCGCTCGCGGTTCCTCCGCTCGCATTGGCCCATCAAGGTCTTCGTCGTCGCGATCCTCTACTATGGCACGGCTGGCCTGAGCCTGCGGCTCGCCCTTGAGAAGACGAACGCCTCACCCGTCTGGCCCCCCTCCGGGATCGCCTTGGCGGCGGTCCTCCTTCTCGGGTACGAGGTGTGGCCGGGGATCGTGGTGGGGGCATTGCTCGCGAACGTGGTGACCTTCCTCGCGAATCAAGCCGCCAGCGCGCTCACGATCGTCGTCGTCTCGTCGGCGATCTGTCTCGGCAACACGGCAGAAGCCGTGGTGGGTGCACTTCTGCTTCGCCGATTGGTGGGCGTCCGCAATCCGTTCGACCGAGCGCGGGACGTGTTCACGTTTACGGCCGTCGCCCTCGTCGCCTCCGCGGTGGCGGCCAGCGTCGGCCCGACCAGTCTCTCGCTGGCCGGTATCGCGCCGCTGCCCGCGTACGGGACGGTGTGGTTCACCTGGTGGCTCGGGGACACGACGGGGATACTCCTCGTGGCGCCGTTGCTTCTGACATGGAGCGTCGAGCCGCTGCCCCGGTGGGGGTTCCGCCGGGCCGTCGAGGTTGGACTGTTGTTCGCGTCGCTCGTGGCCGCGTGCCGCATCGGGTCCGCGGGATGGCTTCCCGGCCAGGCAGCGGCGTCCCCGCTGATCTTCGTGCCCATTCCGTGGCTCGTGTGGGCGGCATTTCGATTCGGGCCCCGGGAGGCGGCGGCCGCCGCCGTCGTGACCTCCGGGGTCGCCATAGGGGAGACGATACATGGGACCGGCCCCTTCGTAGGGAGCACGGTGAATGAATCCCTGTTGCTGTTGCAGGCCTTCGTGGCCGTCGTCAGCGTGACCATCCTGGCGATGGCCGCGTTGGTCGCCGAGCGGCGCGACGCCGCAGCGCACCTCCGCATGGCCCACGACACCCTCGAGACACGGGTCGAGGAACGCACGCGAGAGCTCGTGCGGGTCAACGAACGCCTGCAGGGCGAAATCGCCGAGCGCAAACGGACGGAAGAGACGCTGCGGCAGACGGAGAAGCTGGCGGCGATGGGCGCCGTCCTGGCGGGGGTCGCTCACGAACTGAGTAATCCCCTGTCGGTGGTCACGGGCCAGACCATGCTGCTTCGCGGGGCGCTCGGGAGCGGGCCGCTCGCCGGGCGAGCCGAGAAGATCGTCCGGGCGGCTGACCGCTGCGCGCGCATCGTGCGGAACTTTCTCGCGCTCACCCGCCAGCATCCTCCGGAACGCCGTGAGGTACGTCTGAACCAGGTGCTTCAGGAGGCTGTCGATTTGCTGGAGTATTCGCTACGGGTGGACAACGTGGACGTGAGGCTCGACTTGGCCCCCGACCTGCCAGTCTTGTGGGCGGACCCGTACCAGCTCCAGCAGGTGGCGGTGAATCTCATCACCAACGCGCACCAGGCGATGCGGGAGTGCCGGGGGCCGCGCCGGCTCACCGTGACGACCCGGCAGGATCCGGGAGGAGAGCGGGTACGGCTCGAGGTCGCCGACACGGGACCTGGAATCCCCGCGGAGCTCCACATCCGGATTTTTGAGCCCTTCTTCACGACCAAAGCCCCGGGACTCGGAACCGGCTTGGGTCTCCCGCTCTGTCGGGGGATCATCGAGGCGCACGGGGGAACGATTCAGCTGGAGAGCCGACCTGGGCACGGGACGGTCTTCCGAGTCGAGTTGCCGCTCGTGCCGCCGCCCGCGGCCCCGCCGAACGGCCCGACGACCGCCTCCGCCCTGTCGACCGAGGGGAAGGCGATTCTCGTGGTGGACGATGAGCCGGAGGTCGCCGCCACCCTGGCGGAAATGCTCGCGGACGACGGGCACCAGGTGGAGACCGCCCCGGACGGAGACATCGCGCTCCGAAAGCTTGAGGAGCGGAGATACGACTTGGTTCTGAGTGACGTCCGGATGCCGGGGCTGGACGGCCCCGGCCTCTACAGAGCGCTGGAACGTCGCCACCCACAGCTGGTTCGGCGCTTCATCTTCTTCACGGGGGATGCCCTGAGCCCTGAGACCAGGCAGCTCGTCGAGGAGACGCGGATCCTCGCCATGAGCAAGCCGTTCGACGCGGACGCGGTCCGCCAGGTCGTGCGGCGGGCTCTGTCGGATGGCGGGGACGGGTGACGAGCTCAGCGCTGTGACCGGCTCGCCTCGCCGCCTCACAGGCCTGGGTGCCCTCGTGACTCTCACCGCCGTGACTGTCGGCACCCGTCCGGGCGGGCGTCCCCTCGCGCAGCGCCGCCCCGCTCGGGCCTCGTCCTGCCGGAGAAGGCGCCGCCTGGCGAGTGGCAGAGGCACCGCTCGCCGGAGTTCCTGGTGACGTCGCCGTTGCGGGGATGCGTGAATCGAGGTGTCCAGGGTGGCGGGATGTCCTCCCGGTTGCACCCACGACACCTCGGGATCTAAGCTGACCTGAGGACGGCGGCGCGCGTCACCGCCGGGGAGGGCGCGATGGCGATTGTGACACTCTCGTACGAGATGGGGGCCCCCGGTCCCGAGGTCGGGATGACCCTCGCCCACCGCTTGAACTTCCGCTACGTGGATCACGAGCTGATCTCCGAGGCGGCCCGCCGGTATGGGCTCGCGGAGGACCGGCTCTCGCATCTGGACGAGGCGAAGCCGTCGCTGTTCGAGCGCTTCGACGTCGAGACCCGTCGCTACATCACGGTCATTCAGACGGTGTTCTACGAGTTCGCCGAGGACGACAACGTGGTCCTGATGGGGCGCGGAGGCCAGTGGCTCCTGCGCGGGGTTCCGCACGCGCTGCGGGTGCGGGTCACGGCGCCCTTCGACCTCCGGGCGAGGCGGCTCGTCGAGGAGCTCTCCAAGCAGACCGGGGCCCGGATCAATCCTCGGAGCGCGGCCCAGATGATCCAGCGCGATGACGCCGAGCGGAGCGGCCGCATGCGGTACCTCTACGAGGTGGACATCCGCGACCCGCTCCTCTACGACGTGACGATCAACGCCGAAGGGCTTGGCACCGACGCGGCAGTCGGGATCCTTGCCGATCTCGTGCGCCAGCCCGAGTTCGCCCGGACCGAGGCCGGGACGCAGCTCGTGGCGGACCGCGCGCTCGCGTTCAGAGTCCAGGTTGCGCTCGCCACCAACCCGGAGACGCGCAAGCACCGGATCACGGTCGAAGCCCGGCAGGGCGTCGTCACCCTTGAGGGCACGGCGGCGCTCGAGCGGATGGTGGAGGTGGCCGGCGAGCTGCCGGGGGTGCGGGAGGTCAGGACCCGACCGGTGGAGATCCCGCCGATCCCGCCCTTCGTAGCCTGACGGTCCCGCTCGGCGCGGCCGCTCGTCGGCCGCCGCTCGCGAGCGCCGGCACTCACGGAGAGCCCGCGGGTCGGCGCCGCGGCGGGCCTGATGCCTGCGCCGCGAGCGCGTCGGCGCGGCGGTTGAACGCGGCGAACTCATTGGCGCCGGCGTGGATTGACTGGTGGCCGCGCTGATGGCGAAAGGTCACGTCCAGCCGGCGGTCCGCGATCTGTGCCCGGCAGGCGGCGATGATCTGCGCGACGGTGGGGTCCTTCGCCCGCCATCGGCCGGTGACCCACGCGGCGACCCCCTCGTAATCGTGCACCACCGTCACCGCGGCGCCACTCGGGACGAGGCCCAGTGCCGCGTAGAGGCCGCCGAGCTCGGCGAGTACGTTGCGGATCCGGGCCAGGGCCCGCGCGATGGCGTCGGGCGACTCGAGCGTCTCGATCCCCGCCCGACCGAAGACCTCGTGGACCGTGGTGGCGATCTCGCGCAGGAGGGTGAGCGAGCCGTCCGCCGACTTTCGGACGAGCACGACACCGACGCCGCCCCGGTGGTTGCCGTCGACGAACGCATAGAGGCCAGGCCCGAGCGTGACGCCCTCTCCGCCCAGGATCGCCTCGGCCTCCGCCCGGGACGCGACCGACTGGTAGCGGGCCCCGGCGACGCCGTGAACGGCGGCCTTGCACGCCTCCCACGTCTCGTAGATACCGCGGCGCTCCTCGGGCGCGGTGACGACGTAGAGCTTCATCGGGCTCCCCCGGTCCGGAGAAGGCCTGAAGCCCTTCGGGCCGGAACGATCATCGTATACCACGAGAGTCGGAGAGGCCCGGGCGGAGGACGAAGCAACGAGACGTGAAGAGGGCGGTCGCGACCTGTCTGACCGTGCGGGCCGGCGTGGCTCTCACGGGGCCCGCGACGCGCGGATGCAGGAGGTCCACGCCCCCGTCAGCGGCCCCGACGGCGGCCGGGGTGGTCGTCCGGGGCGAGCCACCGCTCGGCCTCCTTCCCGACCCGGGGCCCGGGGGAAGAGGCCGTCCTTCCCCCCGGAACACAAGTGTGCTGAGATGGATGGTCTCGCCGGGGGCTGCCCCCGAGCAGTCTGCCCGGGCAACGAAGTGGGACACTATACTTTCCTCGAAGACGTGGCGCTGGCCGATTGCGCGATCGAGCTCGAGGGGCGGGACCTGGACGACCTCTTCGAGACCGCGGCCGCCGCGCTGGCCGCGCTCATGGTCGAGCCCGCGACCGTCTCCCAGACAGTCGAACGGACGCTCACGGTCACGGCCCCCGAGCTCGATCTCTTGCTCTACGACTGGCTCTCCGAGCTGATCTACCGCAAGGACCGGGACCGCGAGGTCTTCACGCGTGTGCAGGCGAGGGTGACCGGGGCGGGCCCGTTTCAGGTCCGGGCCGAGGCGCGGGGCGGCCCGATCGATCCCGCCCGGACGCTGCTTGGCGCCGACCCCAAGGCGGTCACGCTCCACCAGTTCGCGGTGGTCCGGGTGAACGGCGGGTGGCGGGCGCGGGTCGTGATCGACGTCTGAGGTACATGTCCGCGCCGCCGAGGCCGGCTGACGGGGTGTAGCGATGAAGGTCACTCGGATCGCCGAGTGCGTCTGGGAGGTCCCGCCGACTGAGAAGACGGGGATGCGCGTGCCCGCGCGCCTCTACGCGTCCGACGCGCTCCTTGCCCAACTGGACCGGGGGGTCTTCGAGCAGGTGACCAACGTCGCCTGCCTGCCCGGGATCGTGCGGGCGGCCCTCTGCATGCCCGACGGCCACTGGGGGTACGGCTTCCCGATCGGGGGCGTCGCGGCCTTCCGTGCCGACACCGGGGTGATCTCGCCCGGCGGGATCGGCTTCGACATCAACTGCGGGATGCGTCTCCTGCGGTCGAATCTGACCGAAGCCGAGGTCCGACCCCGCCTTCGCCAGCTGATCGACGCGCTCTTCGCGGCAGTCCCCGCGGGGGTCGGCGCCAGGGGCTTCGTCCATCTGACCGCGGCGGAGTTCCGCCGCGTCATGGTCGAGGGCGCCGGCTGGTGTCTGACGCGCGGGTACGGATGGCCCGAGGATCTGGATCGCATCGAGGGGGGCGGCTGCCTGCCCGGCGCGGCCCCCGATGCGGTGAGCGAGCGGGCGGTCTCCCGCGGCACGGACCAGCTGGGCACGCTCGGCTCCGGCAACCACTATCTCGAGGTCCAGGTGGTGGCGCCGGGCGGTCTGCACGATCCGCGGGCCGGCACGGTCCTGGGAGTCGAGGGCCCCGGGCAGGTGCTCCTGATGCTCCACTGCGGCTCCCGCGGCTTCGGCCACCAGATTGGCACCGACTATCTCCGGCTGTTCGACCAGGTGATGCGGCGCTACGGCATCAGCGTTCCCGATCGGGAACTGGCGTGCGCGCCCTTCCGCTCGCCCGAAGGCCAGGCCTACTTCGGGGCCATGACGGCGGCGGCCAACGCCGCCTTCGCCAATCGCCAGGTCATCACGCACCGCGTGCGCGAGGCGTTCGGCGCCGTGTTCGGGCGGGACCCGCGCGAGCTCGGCCTCACGGTGGTCTACGACGTCTGCCACAACACCGCGAAGGTTGAGCGCCACGCGGTCGACGGCCAGCTCCTCGAGTTGGTCGTCCACCGGAAGGGCGCGACCCGCGCCTTCGGCCCGGGCGCCCCCGACCTGCCGGAGGCGTATCGCGAGCTCGGCCAGCCGGTGATCATCGGCGGCTCGATGGAGACCGGCTCGGCGCTGCTGGTCGGGACGTCGGCCGCGATGGCCGAGACGTTCGGCTCGACCGCGCACGGCGCCGGGCGGACCATGTCGCGGGGCGAGGCCAAGCGCCGCACGCGCGGAGAGACCTTGCTCAAGGACATGGAAGCCCGGGGCATCCTCGTGCGTGCTGCTTCGAGCTCGGGCGTCGCCGAGGAGGCGGGCTTTGCCTACAAGGACCTCGCCTCGGTCGTGGAGGTCCTCGACCGACTCGGCCTCTCGCGTCGGGTCGCGTCGCTCGTCCCGATCGGCGGCATCAAGGGGTAGCGCGGGCCGCCGGCTCCGGCCCGGCCCTGGTATCTTCTACGGAGCGCCGCGTGGTGGCCGGCGGCCGGGGTCGAGCGCCGGGCGAATCGCGATCGGAAAGGAACGCGCGCATGAAGCTCTGTGTCTCCGGAGTCGGGCTGAGCCTTCTGCTGGCCGTCCTGCCGGCCAGCGCGCAGGAACGGGAGCTGCTGCTCGCGGACGGCCAGCAGCTCTTCATCGACAACGGCTGTTTCAGCTGCCATACGGTCGGCGGTTCCGGCAACGCGACCGGCCCCGACCTCTCCCACGTGGGGGCCCGGTACGACGAGGACGGGCTCGCGGGCTGGCTCCGCACCCCGGCCCGGCACAAGCTGCCGGTTCACACGCAGAAGTTCCAGCACCTCACCCGCGGCCAGGTGGAACAGCTTGCAGCCTATCTCTCCTCGCTGCGCTGACCCCCGCGCCGGGGCTCGCCGGCGCCGGCGGCCTCCGGAGGGCCCTCGGATGACACGCGCACCGGGGATGGCGTTCGCGGCACTGGCCGGCGGGACGCCGCAGGCGCTCGCGCCGGCGCCGGACCGGGACTGGAACGGGTGGGCCTCCCATCCGATGTGGGGGATGTGGGGCATGTGGAGCGTCTGGGGCCTCATGATGATGCTTCTGATGCTCGTGTTCTGGGGGCTCGTGATCGCCGGGCTCGCGGTGGGGCTCCGCTGGCTCGTGAGCTTGGCGCGCGACCCGCGGCGTGACCGCGCCGACGCCGCGCTCGACATCCTGCGCCAGCGCTACGCGCGCGGGGAGATCTCCAGGGAGGAGTTCGAGGCCAAGCAGCGCGACCTCGCCTGAGGGCGGGCTGGTTCTCGAGGAGCCTCGACGGCTTACGCCCGGCGCTCCATCCGCGTGACCCGCGAAGCCCGCGTGGGGCCGATGAACTCCACCATGTTGCCGTCGGGGTCGTGGACGAAGAGCTGCCGGAGCCCCGTCGGCGTCGAGGTGAAGTCGTGAAAGGGCTGTCCGCTCCTCGTGAGCCGGTCATAGGTCTCGTCGGCGTCCTCGACCCAGAGGGCGAAGTGCCGGTCGCGCACGTCGAACCGGTGCGGCTCGACGGGCCGGACCTCGCCGTGCTCGGCGACGATGACGTGGAGCTGGAGCTCGCCGCCCAGGGTGTACCAGACGCCCGGGAAGCCGAAGTCCGGGCGCGGGATCTCTACGAGACCCAGGAACTCTCCGTAGAATCGCCGGGCCTTGCCGAGGTCGGACACGGTCACGCTAACGTGGCTCAAGGCCTTGAAGGGCAGCATGCGTCACCTCCGCGGCGCCCCTGGGCGGCGCCGTCCACTATGGTACGCCAGTCATCCGGTCGATGACCCACCGCATCTCGCGGGCCACGGCGTCCACGATGCCCTCTCGACGGTACTCCTCGGGGAGCACGTCCCACGTGTACGTCTCGACCTCGAGGTGTCGGCAGGGCGTCTCGCGACGGAGCCGCGCCAGCAGCTCGCGCAGGTACCCCTGCGTATTGAGGAACCGGCCCAGGCGCTCGCGGAAGAGCGGCACGTGGAAGTGGATTCGCCACTCGCGCGCCTCGCCGCCGTCGCGGCCCGCGGCCGCGAGCGCCTCGGGCAGATCCACGAAGCGCACAAGGCCGCCCGGGCCCCGCTCGACCACCTGGTGGAGGTACACGCCCTCGGCGAACGGTCGGAGCGCCTCGAGCGCGGCGGGATCGCGCCCGCCGAGCCCGACCGCGAGGCCCGCGCTGATCTGGATCTTGCCCACCCGGATCCCGGCGGCCTGGAGAGCGTCGAGGGCGGCCCCCGGCTCCTCGAACTCGACCGCCATGTGGCAGGCGTCGAAGCAGACCCCGAGGTGGCGGCGGAGGAACGCCTCGGACTCGGCGTGGCCGAGGCCGGCGAGCCTGGCCAGTCGTTCGGCGGCCGCGCGGCTGAAGAGATGGCGTTCGAAGAACGCGACCGTCTCTGCCACCGTTTCCAGGTGACAGCAGGGCTCCGGCTCGAGCGCGAGGCAGACGATCTTGCCCGTCCGCTCGCGGACCCGCGCCAGCGTGGCCGCGTGGCGCAGCAGCAGCTCGGCCATCCGCGCGGCGTCGGCGTCCCCCGCGACGCGGGCCTTGAAGGCGCCGGGCACCGTGCTCACGCTCCCGTCGAGGTCGGGCTCGTCGGGAAGCAGGGCGGCCAGGAGCTCGGCGAGGCGGTCGGTG
>Ga0209056_10000065_pt1 | contig 103750 bp, 93 predicted proteins | sample GraSoiAngelo_114_FD_185876 | JGI IMG/M metagenome (GOLD analysis project Ga0209056, IMG submission 185876) | Grasslands soil microbial communities from the Angelo Coastal Reserve, California, USA - 14_0903_13_40cm (SPAdes) (version 2) | ecosystem: Environmental > Terrestrial > Soil >... | reverse complement strand
TGGGTTCGACTCCCACACGCTTCCGCCATATCTAATTGAGATGACGGCAGTTGCAAAAAAATGAGGCGGCAAAAGGCGGCATTAGCGGCAAAGTGACCGGTTTTGTGATTTGATTTTGAGCGGCGCGGGTGACAACCGGTTCCTCGAACTGAGCCGAGAAAAAGCAGGTAGCGCTAGTTGCGCCACCTTCACCGTGCCTCAAGGAGGCAGCTTGCGGATGTCCCAGATCGTCGTTTGAAGCGCCGACATTTGTGAGTTTTGGAGTCCGCTTGTAGCCTGGGGCGGCTAAAAGGGACTTGTCCGGATTCCGCGTTACCAGAGTTAGCGTTTGGGGCGGGCTAAAACTTCAACAGCAGTGTCATAATTCGACGTGCGCTGGCCGAGCAACGCCATATCAAGCAAGGGGATAAACCGGTGAAGCGACCTCATTCCGCGTGCCGACCAATTACTGTGTCACCAGCACGGTGTAGCTCAGCTCCTGACCCTGGTACGTACCCGTAATCCGCCAACACCCCAGCGTCGGAACATTGATACCGACATCCATGAACGGTTGATCCGGTTGCACCCAGCCATTGCTAGCCGGGCCGGAAAGCAGAGGTGTTGCGGAAAGATCGAGTCGTGTCCCTGTAACAGTCAGGTTCGGCTGCGGCTCGGCATGGGCGTCGTAACCTTGTCGCCACCAAAAGGTCACTTGCCGGAATGTCGGATCATTGGGTGTGTAATGAGACAGACCCTTCCATGTTCCGTCCAAAGGGAGCGCCGTCCACAGGGCATTCGTGCCTAACCAGAAGCTGTTTGCATCGGGAGTCACAGGATAAGGTGCCGGGGGCACAAAGGGTGGGTCGGGTTGCTTCGTGACGATGCAGGCGCGAGCCAAATCAAACGTCCTCGCCGATCCTCCGCAACCACTCACAAACAGAATGATGAGGATGGACAAGACTACTTGCAGCTTCGGGTGGGCATGCATTTCGCGCCTCCCCCCCAAAAAGGACCTATTGATTCCAATCCTTTGTATTCCGGTGGGGCAGACCAGTCAATCAGGCACAGCGCTAAGACTAACCGGGCACTTGGAGCACTAATTGGGATAAACTTCCACTAGGAACTTGAAACGGCGGTACTCGATTATGCCTTTTCTTAGGGTGTTTCTGCTGCTTCTACTTGCCTTGCCATGTCTCCTGAATGCACAAGAGATCAAATATATCGACCTCACTGCTGTTCGTCAGCGCACGGAACTTCGGCACCCTCCAGCACCGCAATCGGATTGTAAAGAGGGCACGGGTTGTATGGGCAGTGGCTACGGCGGTAGCATCTTGAGAGATGGTGCACCCAACCAGCGCGATCCGCGCGTTCTGGGAATCTACTTAATGCGTGTTACTCCGACGGACATCAATGCAGCCGAGCCGTTCCAAGTAGAGTTTAAAATTCTTAACACCGGGACCGCTCCCATCGAGCTACCGGTATCTCCCCATCTATCCGACTTGCAGCCTAGCGATGAGTCCGTGGCCTTCAACTATTCTAGCCTTGCGCTGGTTGTGCGAGGAGAGGCTGAGCCGCAGGGACCACCAGTAGATTCAATCGGCTTCGTTGAGCTGTTCGGGTCGCCTGACCACTCAGAAAGCATGATGGTATTGCGACCCGGAGAATGGATTCGAGTCAGCGGGAACGTAAAACTACTTAAGTGCCCGCCGACACCGGTATCGGCGCGTTTACGAGGAGATTTTTGGTTGCGAAGGAATACGTTTGTTCCACATCCAGGCGGTCAGTTCATTGAAACAAATAATCTGTACCCGAACGACACGCCCACTCCCTTCGTAGCAGTCCGTTTAAGTCCTCCTGCGGGGTCCGACCTGCCAAAGCAGTAGCCTCTGCCTCTATAATGCGATTTCCGTGCCGCGACAGGTGTGGGTGCCTGGTTAGCGCACTACTCGGACATCTTGGTGATGGGGCTAGTTTTTGGTTGGGACTTGCCCACTCCAGATTTGTCAGACGGAGCCGCATCCGCAGGTTTCTTATCTCCGAAGAGAGTGACGATTTTGTACTGGTCCCTTTCACTAGGCAGAACTACTTCGTGTGGCCATCCCTCCGAACCAGGACCGCAGCAAGGGTGAACGTGGAAAACAGCATGAGGGGCAGCATGGCAGCCGCACTTGCAGTCTTTAGGGAGAGTCAACGATTTCTCCTCGCTTAAGTTTATGCCCGTATAAGTCCCGATTAGCCGAAATCGTACACATGGATTGAGTTCTCCGGTAAGGCGTGCGGCCACTGACAGGCATAATCAGCAACAAACATTTCAGGGACTTGCAGAAACACGCGTCGCGGCAAATCTGACTCTAGCCCAAAGCGCAAGAAAGAATCCGCAGATTCCTGTGAGGACTGCGAAAGGAGGCCCTGCAACGGCTCCCACGAATCCGCCGACCATCGTCCCTAGAAACGCAGGCAAGAAGCGCTAATCGGACATTTGACCTTCAGCGTGGAAATGATTGAGAGTATCCTTGCCGGGGGGTTCCTCGTGGCGACTACGAACGACCTCCGTCGCTACCCTCGCTTCAATCCGCCTCAGCCGACGTTTTCCGCTTGGCAGAGTGCCAACCAGAGGTATGTCTCCCGCGTAGGGAATCTTGGATTGGGCGGCTTGTTTATTCGTACGCCTGAACCTCCTCCGCTAGGTACCTTGATTCAGCTGTTGCTCGATACATCGGAAGGGGAAATACGTGCGCGCGCCGAGGTGAAAAGCACCAGACGCAAAGAAGGCATGGGCGTGAAGATCGTTGCCATGCAACAGGACGATCGGGCGCGATTTGCGCGGTGGCTCAAGAGACTATCGCATCCTCCCAACCCAGGATGAAGTGCTTGATAACGCGGTACAAGTGCATTCTTGGAAGAGTTCGCACTCTTTACTTGGTGGCTCCGTAGGAGCGCAGCAGCGCGGCAATCTCCATCATTCCGAAATCGTCCTCCGCGCTCCAAAGCGGTAAATCGCTGGGATTCGGCCTTACATTCGCGTCGGCTCCACTTTCCAACAGCAACCTGACCGCATCAATGTCCCCTCTCATGATCGCCCAAAGAAGCGGTGTCATTCTAAAGTCGTCAAACTCGTTCAGGTCGGCTCCTGCGGCTACGATTTGTTGCATTGCGTCATAATCAGAGCGCATTGTTTTTGACTCCCACACGCTTCCGCCACGACCTCTCTTGGGCATTCTACCCATTGAGGCTCGCCATTGGCTCTTGCGAAGCAAGAGAGTTCTGGTGAAACGATATTCACCCTACGAAACGTCTAATCCCTGTCTCGAATCTGTCGTCTGATTGGCTTCGGAATCGGCCCACGCATTGCCATCAGGCTCGAGAACGCAAATAACGACTGAGGTATTTGAGATGCCGTTTGGCGACGGTCCGGTGCCTAAACAAATTCTCTTGGTTGTGGCGATTGTGCTGAGTCTAAGCGCAAGGAGCGCGGTCGTTTCTCACGCGGCGGAGAAACTGGCCGGGCAGCAATCCTCCGCACAAGCTCCTGCTGCCGCTCGGCCCGTGGGAACGATTAAGTCGATTTCCGGGAATACCATAGTTTTGACAACCGACGCAGGCGCTGACGTGATCATCCAAGTCCAGGACCCTGCAAAACTCGTTCGCATCGCACCCGGCCAAAAGGACTTGAAGGATGTCACGCCCATCCAGTTGGCGGACCTCCAGCCGGGCGACCGCATTCTTGTGCGCGGCAAACTTGCCGATGACGGGAAATCCGTTGCCGCCGCCTCGGTCATTGCCATTAAGAAGGCAGACATCGCCGAGAAACAGTCTCGCGAGCGCAAAGAATGGCAGAGGCACGGCTTCGGAGGACTGGTAAGCAACGTCGACGCGGCGGGCAATACCATCAACGCTTCGCTGCCTTCTCCGGACGAAAGGAAGACAGTTGCCATCCACTTCTCGAAGGACACCATCCTGCGCCGTTATGCGTCGGATTCGGTGAAATTTGATGACGCGAAACCTGCTCCTCTTGATCAGATCAAGCCGGGCGACCAGCTTCGCGCCCGCGGTACGCGCAGCGCCGATGGCGCTGAATTCACTGCCGATGAAATCGTTTCCGGCACTTTTCGAAATATCGCCGGCCCCATTTCCGCGCTCGATGCGTCAGCGGGCACCATTGCTGTTCAGGATCTAGTCTTGAAGAAATCCATCACCGTGAAAATCACAGCCGACTCACAGTTGCGCAACCTGCCTCCCCCCATGGCACAACGCATCGCCGCGCGTCTGAAAGGAACTCCGGCCGAAGCGCCCTCGACAACGCCAACTACTGGTAGCGCCGGCTCGGCCGCGAACTCGGAACCGTCAACCAAGCCCAATGGCTCGGCTTCTGGCGGGTCGGGCTCTGGAGGAATGGGAAGGATGGGAGCGGGAGGGGGCTCCGGCGATTTACAACAGGCGATCAGCCGCATGCCACCCATCACACTGGCGGACCTACAGAAGGGCGACGCTGTCATGATTGTGGCGACCGAAGGAGGAGCCAACGGCGTTCCCACCGTCATCACTCTGCTTGGCGGAGTGGAACCTATTCTGGAAGCTTCCCCAAAGAGCAGCCCGTCTACAATTCTTTCGCCGTGGAGCCTCGGCACGGGAGCCGGCGGGGAAGCGCCCACGCCGTAATGCTGCCCAACCCAATACAAACCATGTTCATTCAGGAGATCTGATGCGTTTTTGGCCCGTTCGAATTGTTCTATTGAATTTGGTTCTTCTTTTGTTGACTTTTCCCGGAGCTGGGGATTTGCGTGCGCAGACGACCGCTGGCGCACTGAATGGCGTCGTCACCGACCCCTCGGGCGGAGTGGTTGCCAAAGCCGCGGTGCGTCTGACCGATGCCGGCGGCGCCTCGCTGGACACCACCACCAACCGCGATGGCTTCTACGAATTCAAAGGGCTGGTTCCTGGTACCTACACACTGAAAGCGGTCGCCAAGGGTTTTGCGATCGTTACCCAGGAGAATGTGGGAATTCTCGCCGGGAAGACACAACAATTGAATATTGGGCTGGTCATCCAGATCGAAGAGGAAAAAGTGGAGGTTTCCGATTCCTCCACCAGAGTCGATGTCGATCCTTCGAACAATGCTGGAACGGTGGTCATGAAGGGCAAGGATCTTGAGGCGCTTTCCGACGACCCCGACGAACTGCAATCTGAACTCCAGGCTCTCGCTGGTCCTTCTGCCGGTCCGAACGGCGGTCAGATCTACATTGACGGCTTCACCGCCGGGCAGCTTCCGCCAAAAGCCTCCATCCGCGAGATTCGAATCAATCAGAATCCCTTTTCCTCCGAATACGACAAACTTGGTTACGGCCGCATCGAAATCTTGACGAAACCGGGAACGGATCAGCTTCATGGCCAGCTTTTTGTAACAGGCAACTCCAACGCCTTCAATTCTCGCAATCCGTTTGAAGGTCCCGCCGCGCAACCCGGTTACGATTCCACGCAGTACAGCGCTAATCTTGGGGGTTCTTTGGGCAAGAAGGCTTCCTTCTTCACCAACATCGAACGGCGCAACCTTAACGAATTAAACGTCATTGATGCGCCCTTCGTTGATCCAACGACATTCCAAATCACGCAATTTACGGACACTGTGCCGAACCCTCGCACGCGCACAAATGTCAGCCAACGGTTCGATTATCTAGTTACTCCCGGGAATACGCTCACCACTCGTTATCAGTATTGGCGCAACAACGAGAGCGGCAACGGTGTTGGAGCCTTTAGCCTGCCGTCCCTTGGCTACAATCTGCTGGAGACGGAGCACACTTTCCAGATGAGCGACACGCAGACGTTAAGCTCAAGAACCATCAACGAAACACGGTTTCAGTTCGTCCGCGAAAACAATATTCAGAATCCCCTGAACACCGCTCCCACGATTCAGATCCAAGGTGCATTCGTCGGTGGCGGTAGCACCTCGGGTCTGTACAACGACGTGCAAAATCGTAATGAGCTTCAGAACATCACTTACATGACCTTCGGCAAGCATTCCATCAAATACGGCGGCCGCGCCCGCGTCACAAAAGAAGAGAAGTCCTCAGACTCCAGGTTCAATGGCGTGTATTCCTTCGGCTCACGCATCGACCCAACCGTAAGTGGGTGCAACGTTCAAAATCCTCCCAGTACTTGCCCGCAGATTTCCGGGCTTGTCGCCTATCAACGAACCCTTCAATCCATCGCCGCCGGTAACACGCCTGCCCAGAACGGTGGCGGTGCCAGTTTCTATGCGCTGAACTTCAACACCATCGGGAGCGCCGTGGCCGATGAGACTTGGGCGGATGGAGCTGTCTTTCTGCAAGACGACTGGCGCATCAGACCGAATGTGACCATTAGTTCCGGCCTGCGTTACGAGACACAAAACAATCTCGGTGATCATGCCGATTTTGCGCCACGGGTCGGCTTGGCTTGGGGAATCGATGCCAACGGGAGAAACAAATCCCCTAAAACCGTCCTTCGTCTCGGTTATGGAATTTTCTACGACCGTTTTGGTTCGGACCTCGTGTTGCAGCAACAACTTCAGAATGGCGTCATCCAGCAGCAATATCTTGTTCAGAATCCGTCATTTTTCGACCCTGCCCGCGCTGTGCCGCCGGCCCAGTTTCTGTCATCCAGCACTTCTCCACAGACGGTCTATCAAATCAATCCCAATCTCCGCACTCCTTACACCATGCAGACCGGCGCAACGCTGGAGCGGCAACTGACGAAATCAGCAAATCTGTCCGTTACCTATCTCAATGCGCGTGGCAACCATCAGTTCTTCACCAACTTCATCAGTGCCAATACAATTCCTCCGGGGGCAACCGTTGCTCCGCCACCCAGCGAAATTCTGTACGAATTTCAATCCGAAGGCGTCTTCAAGCAGAATCAATTGATCGTGAACAGCACCATTCGCATGGGCGCGAAGCTCTCCTTGTTCGGCTACTACACCTTGAACTACGCCAAAAGCGATACTTCAGGCGCGTCCACCATCCCGTCGATCCCCTGCCCGGTCGTAATGAGCGGCCCCGGCGGAACGCCTTGTGGCATAGCGGAGGACTACGGCCGCGCTTCTTTCGATGTCCGCCACCGCGTTTTTGTCGGCGGCTCGATCGGCCTGCCCTACGACTTTCGCTTGAGCCCATTTATGATTGCCAGTTCCGGCGCTCCTTTCAACATCACCACCGGACAGGATTTATACGGAAACGCAGTGTTCAACACCCGCGCGACGCCTGGAAACTGTTCCGCTGGCGCGACCGGTTCGAAAGACACCCCGTATGGCTGCTTCAATTTGGTTACTCTCCCTGGAGCATCCGTCATTCCAATTAATGACGCCACAGGTCCGGGCCGCTTCGCTTTGAATTTGCGGCTGAGCAAGACTTTTGGCTTCGGTGCGAAAAAGGAATCGGCCGCTGGTGGCCCTCGTGGCGGCACGTTTGGCCGCGGGCCTGGCGGTGGAGGTCCGCGCGGTGGCGGGGGAGGAGGGGACCACGGGGGTGGGATGTTCGGGGGCGCGCCGTCGAATTATCGCTATAATTTGACGTTTGGCGTCAACGCGCGAAACGTCTTCAATAATGTTAATGTCTCCAACCCAGTCGGGAATCTCAGCTCACCAATCTTTGGCGAATCCAATGGGCTTGCCGGCGGGCCGTTTTCTTCCTCTACCGCCAATCGGCGCATCGATTTACAAGTATCGTTCAATTTCTGAATCCGATAGAATCCCGGCCCAAGGCTGGAATGAGGAAACGGAAAAAGATTTTGGACAAAGGAACGGAAGCGCGGCGAGCGGCGCGAAATTCCGGAATTGCGCCTGCCGTCACGCGCGTCATTCCCGATATGCGGAAGCGTCCGCCAAAACACAAGAAGCAGCTTCTTGACGCCAATCTCGAATGAATTCGATGTGACAACGGAGGCCCGACCGGGCCTAATTCTTTGAGCTTCATCCTGGTTTGTTCGAGGGAACAATTTCGTCGGGACGGAAAAGCGGCGACAGCGATATTTTTTTGCGCTCCGCCAGATACCCGCCAATTGCTTCCAAGTCCTTCTTGTCGAAGCCCATGGAGCTTACTCTGACCACGCCGTCGGTATCGATCAGAAAAATCGTGGGCACGTTAGTCAGGCCGTAGGAGTTGGAGACCACGTAACCTTTCTCGTCGTCGAGGAGAATCGGAAACGTTACGCCGTACTCCTTTGCGAATTTCTGTGAAGCTTTCACGTCATCCTGCGAGATGCCGAGGAACGTTACCTGATCGCCTCCGTAGCGCTTGTAGAGGCGCTCGAGAAATGGAAATGTGAATTGGCACACCGGGCAGGAGATCTTGAAGAAGGCAGCGACCACGGGGCCACGTTCGATAAGGGTAGCGAGCGAATACTCCTTATTGTTTAAAGATTTGAGCGAAAACCCGGGAGCCGTGTTCCCCGCAACGATGTGCGTCATAGGGTCCTGTTTTCCCATCCAGCGTGAAAGCCGCCGCAAAATTCCCATCGCCTCAGTTTAGCGCACAGGCGCACAAAGCCGCAAAGGCGGATAGACAGTGGCGAAAGCCTCAGTTGAAAGCGGCCGGGGATTAGTCGCTGGCGTCCTTAATGTCCTCGTGTGCTCGCCGCAAAGCATTACTTGCTTCAGATTTGGCGTCAGAATCCGGCTTCAAGAGATCGATAGACCTGGTGAGGCCCATGGCTTTCCCGCCCGAGGGACCGGCGCAGGAATCGGAGACGGGCTTGGGCTTCACGCCGGTCACATCCCATTTCAAACAAGAGAAGTCAATCTTCAACACGTGGCTCGCGCGCAGTGTCGCGACGCAGTCGGCCAGTTCCCGGAACGACGAGCAGGCGTCCTGCAAATGTTTGTCCTGTGGCAAAATCTCCTGGACTTGCAACTGGCGCGTTAATTTTGCTTCCAGGTCGCCGTTCGAGGCCAACTGGTCGTTCGCGGATTTCGAGCCACGCTTAAACAACTTGGCTGGGTTGTATTTTTTAGGACTGTACCAGGGCTCGGGCTGTGCCGCTGGCGCGTCCTTTGGCTGGTCCTTGGGGTCTTGCGCCGAGCCGGGAAAGGAGCCGAGGAAAAAACAGAGTATAACCACGGAAAGAACGATCGAAGAACGTCTCATGCTTACCTCTCCGAGGGCCGGGAGGGCTATTCAATTCATACCTAAAACTCGTGCGTATGTCGATAAGCGGATGGCGTCAGTGCCGCTCGCGGTTTGAGCCAAGCACGCGAAGGGCTTGGCGGGCGGCCTCAGCAACCTTGGGGTCTTGATCGCTGCTGAACGGCTGGATTTCCTTATCGACCATACGGTCGCCGAGGTCTGCAAGCAACCAGAGAGTCATCGGCAGATTCTCCCTGCGGTGCAAGGCATCTTGAAGCAGAGGCTTCGCCTTCTTGCCGGCGCGCACAATAAGGATCCCAGCGATGTTTTTCAGGTTTTCGTTTTTAGTCGAAAGAGAGCGGATCAATACCTCGCCAAACCGCCTGGAACCGGTGAGGCGCCAAGCCGCAGCCGCGAGGAAAAGCCCAATCGCCTGCAACACCCACATAACACCACTATTTTAGCACCTTCGCTAGATCATCGCTGGAACGTTCTGTTGTCTCCAAACATCCGGATTGTGCGTGGCGAAGTGGTCGAACCATATGGGCAGGACGTTTTCGGTGATTCCCGGAAAATTGAATCGCTGTCCGCCGCGATCGGCAAGGATCACAAGATCGAAGTGCACGCGGATGGACACCACCTTCTTATGCACGTGCGCCATGTCCGGCTGGTATTTAGGCACATGGACGGGGCAGCTGAGAAGGATCAACTCTCCGAGGTCCAGCCCGTTCTGAGTGGCGAGGAAGGCGACATTGCCGCCGTGGCTATGAGTAATCAGGTCCAGGCCTTGTTCGTTGTGGTTTTGCACCCAGCTCACAAGATCCGTAGCCGCAAGCGTCCTGGCGGCATCGCTGTAGCCTCCCGACCAGCCGAAGCGGTCGGGCTTGGAATAAAGATCCGGCCGAACCGATTGCAGAATATAAGTATGGAAATCGCCGCCGGGCTGCCACCAGGGCGAGTTTTGCGCCCAGGTTCCGTGGATGAGCATGGTCGTATCGCCGGCGCCGGTGGCCCCGGGTCGGCCTGCGATCCCTTGCATCTCCCTTAGGCGCGGGTGATCGGGAGCGGCAAAAGAGAGCGCCGTGGCAGAAATGCTCCTGAGCAAATTCTCAGCGCTACGCGTGCCCGCTTCCAGAATGCGAACGAGGCGATCCAATTCCGAGCTGTGTTCACTGTAGGCCGCAGCGGCAGAAACACGGACCAATTCGTTTGGGTGCCTCAGACAAAGTTCCATCATGTCGATAGCGGATTTGCTCGAGCCTTCGGAGAAATGTATCCTGGCGACATCGCCGAAAACATTCTTGTCCTCGATGGCCGTTTCGGTTAGGACCGCCTGGGTTGGGATAGGGAGCTTGTACCGGCTGAACAGCAACTGGCGATTGTGCGCTGAGTCGATCCTGCCGGGAGATTCTGCCAAAGCGGGAAGCCCGAGGAGCTTCAGGTCTTCGTCCAGGAGTGGCGCGGAGCCCGAGGAAATGCCCGCGGGAGCAAGACGAAAGCGTTTATTGTCCCCACGCAGTTGTGCGCCGGTCGCCAGCAGGACTGCAGCTTGCGTTAGGATGGCGGCGTCGTCCGACCTTGAGAAGCTCAGAGGACTTGCGACTGGTTGGCGCACGATTTGGAAAGGCATTGGTCTTACTCACTTCCCTGTAGGTAAAGAAGGGACGTACCGGTCTTAATATCAGACAGAATAAGAGCGGTCAACTGCTAAGCACGAGAGCGCACAAGGACAGGATGCGGTTCCCATCGTGCGCCGGTTAGTGGATTTGCTTAGTTTTGCGGGACATGTAGTCCATGAGGAGATACTGCCCCAGGGTGTAAGGTGTGGTGAAGTAGGCTTTGCCGCGGCACATTTCGGTGATTTTCTGGACGAAGTGGACCAGCGAATAATCGCTGGCGAGCATAAAGGTGTTGATCATGATGCCGGCGCGCTTGCACTTGTTCACTTCTTCTAATGTCTGGCCCACAACGAACGGATCGAGGCCGAACGCATTTTTGTAAATCCGGCCGTCTTCGAGCGTGAGCGCAGAGGGCTTCCCGTCAGTGATCATGACGATCTGGCGCATGTCTTTTTTCTGGCGGAGGAGGATGCGCTGGGCCATGCGCAGGCCTTCGCGTGTGTTGGTGTAATACGGGCCGACCTGCACGCGGGCAAGTTCGCCGAGAGGAACTTCTTCGGCGGAATCGTGAAAAAGAACGAGGCTTAGCGTGTCGCCGGGATACTGCGTTCGAATGAGATGCGAGAGCGCCATGGCCACGCGCTTGGCGGGAGTGAAGCGGTCTTCGCCATAGAGAATCATGCTGTGGCTGCAATCGAGAAGGACCACCGTGGCGCAGGAACTGTGGTATTCGCATTGATGCACCATCAGGTCAGAGTAGGTCATTTCGATGGGAACTTTCGCGCCTTCACGGCGGACAGCGTTGAAGAGCGTGGCACTAATGTCCATGTTGAGCGTGTCGCCGAATTCATAGGGGCGAGAGATGCCGCCGGATTCGACTCCGGTGGCAAGGTCGCGGGTGTCGTGGCGGCCAAAGCTGCTGCGGCCAAGCGAGCCGAGCAAGTCCTGCAGAGTCTTGAAGCCCAGAAAATCGATGGTCTTATCGGTGATTTCAAAGCGCGCTTCGGTTTGGCGGTCTTGCGGCTGGCCGAGCCGGCCGCGCGCGGAGGTGTTTGGCGGCGGCGTGACTTGCGGCGGTTGCTGCGGATTAATGAAGCCTTCGTTGGCGAGGCGTTCGGTGAGCTTATCCAGGAGATCTTTGACCGCCTGACTGTTCATCGCGGCCGGATCTTGCAGCATTTTGCGCAGCTCTTCGCTCATGGCGTTTTCGGGGAGCAGGTCCCCTTCCTGGAGCGCGCGCAGGATGGCTTCACGCAGCGCTTCCATGGAGCGTTCGGGGTCCATCTGGGAGACGCCGTAGAATTGCGATTCGAAACCACTCTGGAGAAAGAAATTGCCGAGGCGCTTGATGAGCTCTTCGAGGTCGACGGCGTCGGCCGGCTCGCCTACGTATTTGCCGTAGCGAATGAATTTCATACCGCGATTTCTCCCCTGCAACACCGAATGCAAGCAAGGAACTTCGGCTCTGCGTTCCTTTGTGCGCTCTGCGCCTCTGCGTTATCTTATCTTCCAAAACTCAGAACTAGTTGAACTGCCGGCGCGGGGGACGCGGCGGTCCTTCGCGCTCGCGCTGGTCGGGTTGACGCGGCTTTTCGGCGTAGAACCCGCGCTCTTCGCTCCGGCCGATGCGGCGATGGGCCCACAATCCTTCGAGAATCATTTCGGCTGCGGCTGCGGCGGCACCCGCGTCCTTGCGATCGGAGACGCCGAGCCGGCCAACGTGCTCCAGCAGGCCCTGAATTTTCGAAAGCTGCTGATAGCGCTCGCTCGTGGTGGCGAGATCGGGAAGCTTGAGTTCGCCACCCAGTTCGAACCATTGTATGACCGGCTGGAAATTGATATCTGTGAAATGTTTGCTGAAAACGCGGCCAACAGCGGCGCGAATCAGTTCGCGGGCGATGGTGTCGGCGCCCTTGAGTTCGCCTTCGTATTCGAGTTCCATCTTGCCGGTGATGGCGGGAAGGGCCGCGTAAACATCGGCGACGCGCGCGACCACGGATTTCTCGCCGTTGCGCGCGGCGCGCTGCTCGGCGCTGCTGACGAGGCTCTCCAGAGTGGTGATAGGCAGACGTTGGCTGACGCCAGAGCGGCGGTCCACGCGCTTGTCTTCGCGCGCTTGAAAAGCGATCTCTTCCACGACCTGGCGGAGATAAGGCGGCACGTCGACCTTCTTGCCGGAATCGCGCCCTACCCAGGCTTCCTGCGTCGTGATGGTCATTCCTTCTTCGATGGTGGCGGGATAATGCGTGCGAATTTCCGCACCGATGCGGTCCTTGAGCGGCGTGATGATTTTGCCGCGCGCGGTGTAATCCTCAGGATTCGCCGTGAAAACGATGAGCACGTCGAGCGGGAGGCGCAGCGGATAGCCCTTAATCTGAATGTCGCCTTCCTGCATGATGTTGAAGAGGCCGACCTGAATTTTTCCGGCAAGGTCTGGCAGTTCGTTAATGGCAAAAATGCCGCGGTTGGCGCGAGGAAGAAGCCCATAGTGGATGGTGAGTTCGTCGGACAAGTCGCGTCCGCCGCGAGCCGCGCGGATGGGATCAACATCGCCGATAATGTCGGCCATGGTTACGTCCGGCGTAGCCAGTTTCTCGACAAAGCGATTCTCGCGGGGCATCCAGGCGACGGGTGTATTGTCGCCTTCGCTGTTGATTCTTTCACGGCACGCGCGGCAGATGGGCTTGAAAGGATCGTCGTTGATTTCGCAGCCCGCGACGACCGGCATTTCCGGATCAAGCAGATTGACGAGGCCGCGCAAAATGCGGCTCTTGGCCTGGCCTCGCAGGCCGAGAAGAATAAAATTGTGGCGGGAAAGCAGCGCATTCACGATTTGCGGAACGACGGTGTCTTCATAGCCGTGGACGCCGGGGAAGAGCGTCTCACCCTTTTCGATGGACCGCAGCAGGTTGCGGCGGAGCTCGTTCTTGACGGAGCGGCATGCGCCCCCCGGATCAAAATCAGGGATGCGTTTTAGCTCGCCCAAGGTGCGTGGCTTCGAAGAATGCATCGATTTACTTTCCGTCATGGGTCCCGTTCCGCGAGCTGGGCGGGTAGGCTCGCCAAAACCTAATTCAATCCGTGTCCGTTTGCTCCCGCGCGCTGGCGCTTAGCCTCTTTCTTCTGTAGATGCGGCGCCCACTCGCGAAGGTACGCTACCAATCGCTCCTGTCGATCCGCTTCCGATCGAAGCTCAAGTATCTGCTGCTTCCACAATAAATCCATGGGCAGGGTTGCTGCAACGAGATAAGACAAATCCTCGGTCGCGGCGCCCTCGAGATTCTTCGGATAGTCATCGAAGATCAGCGTGTGGCAGGCTTCGAAAAGCTCCACGAGTTCGCGCTGGATGCTAGGATTGGCGGGATTTTCCCGGTCTTCCAGGTAGTCCACGTGGCCTTCCAGCAGAGGGTCCTCGGTGAAGAGTTCCACGACGCGGAATGGAGCGCGGCCGACAGTAAGGATGTCCATTCTGCCGTTTTCGTAGCGTTTTGTGACTTGCATAATTTCCGCCGTACAGCCGACGCGTGCGACTCCCTTATCGAGGGACAGGATCATGCCAAATTCGGATTTTTCTTCCAGGCAATCTTTGACCATTTGGCGGTAACGAGGCTCGAAAATGTGCAAGGGCAGTTCCGCGCCTGGAAGCAGGACGACGTTCAGCGGAAACAAAGGAATGCGTTCAGGCCGCATGAGTCCCAAACCAAATCATACCAGAGCGCATGCCCGCTGGTTATGAATCCTGAAGGCCGCACGATGCTGGCACTCAGAGCTAACAGGAAACGAGGGAAGTTACTTCTGCATACAACCGGCTGAACGGATGATTTAAGCGCCGGATAGCAGTGTTCATTCGTATCGCAGAGCGACCATCGGGTCAACTCGAGAAGCTCGCCACGCCGGCACGAAGCCGGCAAGTGCGGCAACAATGGTCAGCAGCGTGGCCGCAAACAAAATTGCAACAGGGTCCGCGAAACCGAGCCCAAATAACATGCTGCGCACCAGATGAGTTCCACCTAGTGCCAAGGGCACGCCAATGCCAATGCCGATCAGTACGAGCACCAGGGTCTCGCGAAGAACCTGCCAAAGAACATTCTCCGGCTCCGCGCCAAGCGCCAGGCGAATTCCGATGTCCCTTGTCCGGCGGGATACTGTGTAGGCCATCAAGCCGTAGAGGCCGATGGCTGCGAGGGCCAGAGCCAAAAGGCTGAAGGCCCCGGCCAATTGCTCGATGAAGCGATCGGTTTGCAAGGAGTCGTCGACGAGCCCGGACATAGTATGCACCTCGATGGGCGTGAGAGTCGGTGCCGCTTCCTGCGCAACTTGGCGAAGCGCGGCAATTACGGCTTGAGGATCGGCATAGGTGCGCACCTCATAGAAAGCGGCAGGATTTTCCCACATGGGATTGGCGAGAGGAGCATAGATGCGAGGCAGGGCTTTCTCCCGCAAATCGTTATACTTGGCGTCCGCGGCCACACCCACAACGACCATCTCTGCAGGGTTGCCGGGATAGGTATCGCGGACATACTTGCCGATGGGATTGGTGTTTGGGAAAAAACGATGCGCGAAGGTTTGATTTATGACGGCGGCCCGAACACTGCCAGCCGTGTCCTGTGCTTCAATTTCGCGCCCCATCAAGATGGGAATTCCAAGTGTGGAGAAATAACTCGGCCCAACATGATCCATCCGTGAATGCATTTCCTCACCGGGCTTGGCGGTATAGCCTTCGACGGCGATCGGATCGGCCGATTCCGAGCCGCTGAAGAGGCCGTCCTTAGAAACGGTTGCGCCGCGCAGACCGGGGATCGCGGAGATCCTGGCGAGCAAATCGAGTTGGAATCGGGGAATCGCCGCGCCCTTGTATCCTGCAGGCGCGGCATCAACTCGGAAGAGAATCAGGTTTTCGCGGTTATAACCAAGTTTTACTTCGGCGAGTCTGGAGAGGCTGCGTACAAAAAGCCCGGCAGAGACGAGGAGAATTACGGAGACGGCGATTTGCGTAACTACCAGTATTTTCCCCGCAGGAAAGCGCCGCTGCGATGCCTCGCTTGACGTGCCGCTTGGGGTGGACTTCAGAACCGGAGTGAGATCCAGGCGCGTCGAATTCAAGGAAGGAATCAAGGCAAAGAAGACGGTCGCAAGCAGCGTAACGCCAAGTGTGAAACCGAGTACGCGTGCGTCAGGCTGCAGATCGAGGCGGATGCTCGAGGCTCCGGATGCCGCGCCTGAAACCATGTGCAATAGAAGCGCGTCGGCCCAATTGCCGAGCAGTAACCCTGCGGTGGCGCCGGATATCGCGAGGACCAGGCCCTCCGTCAGCAGTTGCCTGATCAGGCGCGCGCGCCCTGCCCCGATGGCGATGCGCATGGCGAATTCTCTTTGCCGCGCCGCTCCGCGCGCGAGTAGGAGATTCGCTACGTTGGCGCAGGCAATGAGAAGGACAAATCCCACCATGGCCATCAAAATCTTCAGGGGCTCGCCAAAATGCTCGCGCAGCATGGAAGAACCATTCGCCGCTGGCTGCAGATTGATCCGTTGATCGAGATCATGACGGCGCTGGTCGGCCGAGATCGTGGCGCTAACCTTGGACTCCAGCAGGCCCTTGAATACCACATTGACCCTAGCCTTGGCCTGCCCCGGCGTAACACCGGGCTTCAGCCGGGCCATCACTTGAAGCCAGATGTGCATGTTCGTCAGGTCTTTGGATGCCGTGAGAAGATCCCGCCCCGGGTAGATGGAGTCCTGCATCATCATAGGAACCCAAAGATCGGGGACTGCGCCGACAGTCTCGCCAAAGAATCCAGGGGGAGTGACGCCCACAATTTGGAATGATGTTTGGCGAATCTGTATCGTTTTGCCGAGCGCTTGCGGGTCCAGGCCAAAGCGTTGTTTCCAGAACGCGTAGTTGAGGACCGCGATCGACGCGCCGCCCCTGGCGCGGTCCACTTCGCGTGTGAAGAACGTGCCGGCCGCGGGAATGACTCCAAGCGTGGCGAAGTAATCTCCGCTGACAAGGCGGACGCGGACGAACTCTTTTTGTACGCCTGCGCTGGACGAGGAATTAGGGATGCTGATTTCCAATGTGGGAAGACTGCTGTCGGCGGCGAAGATGTTTGAAAAGGTCTCGTTGTGATCCCGGAAGTACTCGAACTCTGAATAGGCAAGGAGAGAGCGGTCGCCGCCTTCACTTCCAAAGCTGGAACCATGCTCGTCTGGATCGGAAAGGGTAACGAGTTGCTCAGGATGCGAAACGGGCAGCGAGCGCAACAGGACGGAGTCAAGGACACTGAAGATCGCGGTATTAGCTCCAATCCCCAGAGCAAGTGTCAAGACGGCAATTAGAGTGAAACCATGGTTTTTCGCCAGTATGCGCAATGCGAATCGCAAGTCCTGCCAAAGATTTGCCATCCCTTCCTCCTCGTGCGCACTAGTTCTCCTGAGACTCCGCACCTCGACTTCCGACCCTTGACAGGCTTGTACTTCTTGACAGCAAAGCACTTACTGCCAGAGACCCTTCGCAATGCTTGTTCGTCTCGGTCGCTTTTGGGACTTACCTGTGTCTGAATCGAACACGGCGACTACCCCGAGGCCCACACCGGCGATCTTGGAATGCCGTCGCAGCTCCCGTGGACGGTGAAAGGGGATGGTACAGGCAGATCGTTAGAATTCATCCAGCGTACGACGCCACTGGTTATCAATCCTGATTCGTGAAAAGATTAAGGGGACAGGTGCACTTGCCGGCCAGTTTATCCTCCGTTTAGGTTGGACTGCTCAGAATTATGGACCGCAAGAAGAAGGAGGGGGTTTGAATTACGCAGCGCTGCTGCGATCGGCTCTTGTGGCGTTGCTCAGGAATAAAATGCGCAGCATCCTGACGGTACTGGGCATTACCATCGGGATTGCGGCAGTGATTTGTGTAGTGGCCATCGGAAAAGCGGGGCAAGCCCGCGTCGAGCAGCAGCTCAACAATTTGGGCGACAACTTTGTGTGGATTGAGGCGGGCGGACGCGCAGTCAACGGCGTTCGCACGGGAACGCATGGAACAAAATCGCTCGTGCTGGCCGACGCGATCGCCATCAAGAATCAAATTCCCTTGATTAAAAGCGTTTCGCCCAACGTCGATGCCTCGGTTCAAATCATCTACGGAAATCAGAACTGGTTTACCAGCTACCGCGGCGTTTCGCCGGAATATTTCGACATCAAGCGGTGGTACATCGATCAGGGCGCGGCGTTTTCCCAGGACGACACGGATCGTGCTGCGGACGTGTGCGTGATCGGGCGCACCGTCCGCGACCAACTCTTTGGTGTCGAAGACCCGATTGGAAAAGTGATCCGCGTGAAAGATCTGCCCTGCAAGGTGGTGGGCACGCTCTTGCCCAAGGGGCTTTCCGTTTCCGGGCAAGACCAGGACGACACGATCATTCTTCCTTACACGACCGCGCAGAAAAAAATCAAAGGAATCACATGGCTGGACGACATTCTGTGTTCCGCGGTGTCGCAGGACGCCGTCAAGATTGCCGGCCAGGAAGCTGCGGCGCTATTGCGGGATCGCCATCACCTGCGTCCGGAAGAGGAAGATGACTTCAACATTCGGAATCCGGAAGACATCATTCAGGCGCAACTGGAAGCCAGCAAAACTCTGACCGTTCTCCTGATCGCCATCGCGTCGATTTCTCTCATTGTCGGTGGAATTGGAATCATGAACGTCATGCTCGTTTCGGTAACGGAGAGGACCCGAGAGATTGGCGTGCGCGTCGCCGTGGGCGCCACGGAAGAGGCGATTCAACTGCAATTCCTTGGGGAATCGGTGATGCTCAGCCTGGTCGGCGGCGCCGCTGGAGTCCTCTTTGGAATTGTCGGCTCTTTCCTGGTTGGCCGAACGTTGCAGTGGCCGATGCAAATGTCCATTGAAGCCGTCATTGTGGCGGCGCTTTTCTCCGTAGCAGTGGGAGTTTTTTTTGGATATTACCCCGCGCGAAAAGCCTCTCTGCTCGATCCCATTGAGGCGCTGCGGTATGAATGAAACATACGTTGCGTAGGTTCCAGGACAGGAAATGAAAATAAAGAGCAAATGGCTCATTCTGGCAGGAGCTGTTGTCGTCGCGGGACTGTTTGCGGCGTTCGGCCTGAATCACAATAATGCACCCCAACACTTTACAGCCAAGGTCGAAAAGGGCGAAATCCACGATGTCGTGGAAGCCACCGGAATGATCAATGCGGTGATCACCGTGCAAGTTGGCTCGCAGGTATCCGGGACGATTTCGAAGCTGGACGTGGATTTCAATTCGCGCGTGCACAAAGGCGACATCGTTGCGCTGATCGATCCCGCATTGTTCAAGGGAGCGCTGCTGCAGGCAACTGCGGATTTGGAAAACGCGAAAGCAAGCCTGGTGGCGGCGCGTGCGAACCTGGAAAAAGCGAAAGCGTCGCTGGTTCAGACCAAAGCCGACTACGACCGCACGGCCGGATTGTTCAAGGATGGCATCCTGAGCCAGCAGCAACTGGATCTTGCAAAAGCAAACTACGATTCTGCGAATGCCACGGTAGGCGGAGCCGCGGCAAACGTTACGCAAGCCGAGGCCCAGGTCAGCCAGAAAGAGGCAGCAGTAAACGTGGCGCAGACAAATCTCAACTACACCGTGATTCGATCCCCGATTGACGGGACTGTCGTGGCACGAAACGTGGACGTTGGGCAAACCGTGGCCGCGTCGCTGCAAGCGCCGACCATTTTTACGATCGCGCAAGACCTGACGAAAATGCTGGTGTACGCCAAGACGGACGAGTCGGACGTCGGCAACATCAAAGCGGGGAAGCCGGTCACGTTCAAGGTGGATGCTTTTCCAAAAGAAACATTTCATGGCGTGGTGAGCCAGGTGCGCATGAACGCGACCACGGTGCAGAATGTGGTCACCTATGACACGATCGTGGAGTTCGCGAATCCTGAGTTGAAATTATTTCCGGGGATGACGGCGTACGTGACGATTCCGGTGGCCACCGTGCAGAACGTCCTGAAGCTCCCGAATACGGCGTTGCGCTACAAGCCACCGATGTCCCCCGAAGAAGTTCTGGCGCTATACAGGCAATACGGGATTGAGCCTGCCGGCGAAAGGAAAACCGCGAGCGATGAGGCTGTGGCTGCGGAACGCACCGGGCCCTCGAGCGGAGCGGCGCAGAACCCGCGCGCGCCGCGATCCGACAACGCTGTTGTTTGGAAGTTCCACGCGGATAACAGCATGGAGCCGGTGAAGGTCGCGCTCGGAATCACGGACCATTCGTATACGGAAATTGCGGGATTCGTGAACGGTGAATTGAAAGAAGGGGATGAGGTGATCATCCGCTCGGTGATGCCGAAATCGACGGCGCCGGGAGGAGCGGGGATTCGCCGTTAAGGGTTTACTCGCGCCGACCCGCCAATTCTCCCAATTCCATTGCATGCAGACCGCGAACCAAACCGAAGTGAACACCACCGAGCTTGCCAGCAACACGGTTATTCGCGTGGAGGACGTTCACAAATACTACGAGTTGGGCGAAACCCGCGTGCACGCTTTGCGCGGAGTCAGCCTGGAGATTCATCGCGGTGAATTTGTGGCCATCATGGGAGCGAGCGGAAGCGGAAAGTCGACGTTTATGAACATGCTGGGATGCCTGGACCGGCCGAGTTCAGGACGATATCTGCTGGAAGGAATCGACGTATCCAAGCACGAGAAGCGGGCGTTGGCGCAGATCCGGAACCAGAACATCGGATTTGTTTTCCAGGGATTCAATCTGTTGGCGCGGACCACAGCGCTGGAAAACACGGAGTTGCCGACGCTGTACGCGAAGATCGATAAGGCAGAAAGCCGCAAACGCGCGGTTGAGGCGCTCACGTTGGTCGGCCTGGCAAACCGGATGGAACATTTTCCCTCGCAAATGTCCGGGGGACAACAACAGCGGGTCGCGGTAGCGCGCGCTTTGGTGAATCGCCCTGCAATCCTGCTGGCCGATGAACCCACGGGGAATCTGGACAGCCGCACATCGGTGGAGATCATGGAAGTCTTTCAGGATTTGAATGACAAAGGCCTGACGATTGTGCTGGTTACGCACGAGCATGACATCGCGCAATTCGCGAAACGGGTGCTGGTATTCCGCGACGGGAAAATTCGCAAAGACGATGCCGTGTTGCACCGGCCAAGAGCGGTGGAAGTGTTGAAGACGCTGCCGACGCTCGAGGATTGAAGTCGCATTCTGACTAACTGTAACCGCCCCCGACCTCCGTCATGACCCAAAGAGTGCGGAAATTACTGATTCTGGGACGGTTACGCGGCGCCCGTCATGTCAGTGGCCGTCGCAAGGGGTTGATTCTGAACAGGTTATTGACGATCTTCGACGTAACCTAGACCGGCGAACGAGATCGAACCAAATTCTTCCAGGCCGCCCGGGAAAACAGGGGGACAGCCAGGCCCCACCCCTTCCCCCCAATTTGCAAGATATCAAAACAAAGAGCTTACAAAATTTGCATTTCATAAGTACTTGATCTTGAAAGGGATGTTTGTGGCTAAAGCAAAGCCAGGGACACGACGAAAAGCCAGATCAAAAAGAAAAGCGGGAGCTTGCTCCCGCCGTGTAGATGCAATTTTGTCTAGAATGAATTGTACCAGAAATATAACTAATGTCAAGAGAAATGTTGTTTTCAATTTTGGCGAGATGCAAACGGGATCGCTCGATGGGTCAGGATAGTTCGTTGAGAAGGGTCTCCATTTCCGAGCGGGCATGTTGGTCGCCCTTTTTTGCGGCAGCGGCAATGCCGGTTGAAAGAATCTGCCGGGCTTCACTGGCGCGGGATTCGCGGGCGAGGAGCTGGCCATACATGAGGTAAGCGGGAATGTAATCGGCGTTGCGCTCGAGGAGAGCCCGAAAATGAATGTCGGCGGCTGAGGGGTCGCCGCTATTCATGCACTCCATGGCCAGCCCGTAGCGAGAGAAAGCGTCATCGGGTTTCTTCGAGACGAACTCTTCGAGCATCTGGCGGCGTGTTTTCTTTTGGTCGGTCATTGGGTCGTCCCGTATTATACCGGGGCGGGGGAACGACAAGAAATGGAGGTTGACAGTCAACAGTTGAAAAGTTGAGAGAAGCTGGAACTTGGGCGCACCGAGCGGCAGCCGGAGCTGATGAGGACAGAAGAGAAGAGGATAACGCAGAGACGCAGAGATCGCAGAGTTAAGCGGAGAGGCGGAGATACGGATGAAGCGGAAAAGCAGCGAGATTCAGGAAGAGGCGATCCAGCTGAAGGGGAAGCCGGTGAGCGCGTCGCGTTCGGAGATGACGGAAATCGTGCTTCCCGCGCAGACGAATCCCCTCGGGAAACTGCTTGGGGGACAGGTGATGCACTTTGTGGATATGGCTGCGGCGCTGGCCGCGCACCGGCACTCGAACAGTTATGTGGTCACGGCGTCAGTGGACTACATCGATTTCCGAAATCCGGTGAACCTAGGAGAAATTGTAACCTTGAAGTCGCAGGTGAACCGCGTCTTCCATACGTCGATGGAAGTCGGCGTGGAGGTGTATTCGGAAAATATGCTCACGGGGGAGCATAAGCACACAACGACGGCGTACGTGACGTTTGTGGCGATTGACGAGCATACGAAGAAGCCGAAACTGGTTCCGCCGCTTATAGTGAAGACGGCGGACGAGCGGCGGCGATTTCGCGAAGCAGAGGAGCGGAGAAAGACGCGGCTGGAGCTGCGGTATGGACGAAAGTGATAGGGCATCGGCAATCAGACGTCACTTATCAGCAATCAGTAATCGGTAATCAGTTCTCGGTAAGAGAAAAACTGTCAGGAATGTGGGCTCGTGTTAGTTCGTCGTGCATCGAATAGCGGGCGATAAGGCTTAAGCGGTGAGATGGTTGCGCACTTCGTCGGCGACGGCGAGGGCTTGTTCGACGCAGGATCCGATCGCGGGGCCGCGCAGATAATTCCCGGTTAACCACAGACCTGGGAAGCGGGAGCAGAGCTTTGCCACCGCTGCCAAGCGATCGCTGTGACCGAGATTGTATTGCGGCAGGGCGCCTGGCCAAATCGTGACATTTGAAAAGACGGGTTCGCTCCGAATGGAGAGCAGGGGAGAGATTTCACGATGGACCAGGCTGGCGAGTTCTTCCGGGTTTAACTTTGCTGCGGCGGGGTCGGTTGTTCCACCGACGAAGCTGGTCAACAGGGCATGACCCTCGGGGGCCCGGCCGGGGAAAAGCGACGAGTTCCAGACAGAGCCGAGGACGCGGAGCCCGGCGGAGCGTGCCACAAGGAACCCGAAGCCATTCAGAGAGTGCGCAATATCCTTCGTGAAATAGCCCAGAGAAACTACGGCGACGGCCGCGTAGTCGATTGAGCCCAGTAGCGATTCGAATGACGAATCGAGGTGGGAGAGAAGTCTGCCGGTAACGTCGGTGGGCGTCGCCAGGATTAAAGAATTAGTGAAGACGGATTCGCTGCCGTCACGATTTTCCAGGCGAATTTGGAACGAGCCGTCATTTTGGCGAAAGACTCCGGCGACACATGTAGAAGTGAGCAGGGCTGGGCCGAGTTTATTCGCGAGCGCGCGCACCAGAGTTTCGTTGCCTTCTCGAAAAGATTGCAGGATGGGGCGCTCGCGGGGGCCTTTGTTCGGTTTTGCGACGCGCAGCATCCCGCGAGCGATACTGCCCCCGACCTTTTCGGCTTCGTAAAGTTGAGGGAAGGAGCTTCGGACGCTGAGGCGCTCAGGATCTCCTGCGTAAATCCCAGAAACAAAAGGGCCCACCAGGCGGTCGAGAAGCTGCGGCGAAAATTTCCGCCGAATGAAAGAGGCGACGGATTCGTCGGTATCGGGAGGAATGGTTTTGCCGAAGATGTCGCGCAGGAGAGCCCATTTTGTCGAGGCATTGATGAGGGAGCTCATGAAAAAGGCAGGCGGACTAAGGGGCACTGGGCGGAGTTCGCCGTCGACCAGCACATAACGCGGGGCACGGGGCGGGGCTTGCAGCAGTTCATTCGAAATGCCGAGATCGAGGCAATGCTGGCGAAGCGCAGCCGTGCTACTGAAACTTTGAGGGCCGAGTTCCAAAAGGAAGCCGTCGCGAGTGACGGAGTTGATGACACCACCGGGACGGGGAGAGGATTCGACTAGTTGCGCGTCAATTCCAAATTTGCGAAGGGTGTAGGCACAGACGAGACCGGAGATGCCACCGCCGACCACCAGTGCTGGGACGTGACGGGTCACGGCGATGTGAGCATCCTCGCAGCGTTAGAGAGTTTTTGAAAAAAGCGGCTTGGCAGTGAGCTGCTGTTTTTCGAGATAGGGATCGAAAACCATCGCCAGATTGCGAATGAAGATACGACCAAGCCAAGTGGCGCGGATTTCGCCGTTGTCGAGGAGCACGAGGCCATCCTGACGAGAGGGCTCGAGGCGGCGAAGCTCTTCTGCGAAATGCGCGTCAAAATCGATGCCGAATTCGCGCGAAATTTCATCCTTGATCACGACGGTATGACAAAGTAGGCGGCTGATGAGGGCGCGGCGGAGGCGATCCTCGTTCGAAAGTTGATAACCGCGCATGGTGGCGAGGCCGCGCTCGGCGATGGCCTTTTCCCAGGAAGGGATGTCGCGGTAATTTTGCGCGTAGGCGCCCTGAATACCGCTGATGGCGGTGATGCCCATGCCGTAGAGGTCGGCGCCGGCTTTGGTGGTGTAGCCCTGAAAATTGCGGTGCAGCGTGCGATTTTGCTGGGAAACGGCGAGCTCGTCACCGGGTTTTGCGAAGTGGTCCATACCGATATAGAGATAGCCTGTGTCGAGAAACTTGAGAAGGCCGGTGCGGAAGATTTCAAATTTTTCCATGCCCTCTGGAAGGTGCGCGGCAAAGGAGCCTTGCTGCTTTTTGAGCCAAGGCACGTGAGCGTAGCTGAACAAAGCGATGCGATCCGGGGCGATTCCGATGATTTGATCTACAGTGTGGGCAAAAGTGTCTGCGGTCTGGTAGGGAAGTCCGTAAATCAAATCGACGTTGATGCTATCGAAGCCGAGCTCGCGGGCGGCGAAGAGCAGATCGCGCGTCATTTCGTAAGGTTGGATGCGGTGGACGGCTTGCTGGACTTCGGCCTGGAAGTCTTGAATGCCCATACTGAGGCGATTGAAGCCGAGTTTGCGGAGAGTCTCGAGATGCTGGCGGGAGGTCACGCGAGGGTCAACTTCGATGCCAATCTCACTGTTGGGGTCGAAGTGGAAATGTTCTCTGGTGAATGTGAACAAATCCTCGATCTGTTCAGGAGTCAGATAGGTTGGCGTGCCGCCGCCCCAATGAAACTGGACCACGGGACGATTTCTCGAGACGCTGCGGCCGATGCGCTTCATCTCCTGCTTCAGAACGTCGAGGTAGGGAGGCGCGACGCTCTTGTTCTTTTGAATGACGACGTTGCAAGCGCAAAAGAGGCAGAGACTTTCACAGAAGGGAATGTGCATGTAAAGCGAAACGGGCGTCCGGGCACGCTCGGCTTCTTCGTGGACGCGCTCGAGATCGGCGGAACCGAAAGTATCGTTCCAGACCGGCGCTGTCGGATAGCTTGTATAGCGAGGGCCGGGACGATTGTATTTTGCGAGGAAATCCTCGCCGACACGGAGCTCGCCCCGCATCTGATCGAGGCTGGGATGTGCGAGTGTCATGCCTAGCGTCTCCTATCGCACCTGCGCAACAGTCGTTGCATGCTGTATCAGCGCGCGCTGGGCCGTCTCGACAAAGAGCTGGGCGTTCTCGACCGGCGTATTTTGCAAAATGCCATGACCGAGATTGAGGATGTGGCCGCGGCCGCAAAGAGAACTAATAGTGCCCAGCGTCGCATCGCGAATTTTCTCTGGAGGAGCGAACAAGACGGCGGGATCGACATTTCCTTGCAATGCAATTTTGGGACCCAGCAGTTTGCGAATTTCGGCCAAATCCACGCGCCAGTCCACGCTGAGCGCATTTGCGCCAGAACGAGCTGCGGCGGGAAGCAAATGTTGCGACGCCTTCGTGTAATAAATCACCGGGGCTGAACCGTCGAGTCCCGAGATGATCTCCTGCACAGCAGGGAGGGCGAAGTCTTCATAATCTTGCAAGTTCAATTCGCCGCCCCAGGTATCAAACAATTGTACGGCTGTTGCACCGGCGGCGATTTGTGCTTTCAGATAAGGAATTGTGGCCTGAGCGATGCGATGGAGGAGGACGCGGAAAGTTTTCGGCTCGTGGTAGAGGAAGCTCTTGACGGTGGCAAACCCTTCCTTGGCCTTGCCTTCCACCATGTAGCAGGCGAGGGTCCAAGGAGCGCCTGCAAAACCCAGAACAGGAACGTCCTGACCGACGGATCTCACGATGCGCCGAATTGCTTCGGGCAGGAAACCGGTTTCCGCCTCGGGGTCGAATACCCTAAGGCGCTCGACATCCGATTTGGAGCGGATTGGATTCGGCAAGTTTGGGCCGGCGTCGCCGAGTTCCAACTGCAAGCCCATGGCTTCGGCAGGAATCAAAATGTCGGAGAACACGATGACGGCGTCGACGCCAAGCCTGCGAAAAGGCTGGATGGAAACTTCGACGGCAAGTTGCGGCGTCTTGCAAACCTCAAGGAATGCATGCTTTGCGCGGATTTCGCGGTATTCCGGAAGATACCGGCCGGCCTGGCGCATTATCCAGACGGGAACTCGCGGCAGAACTTCACCGCGGCAGGCGCGAAGGAATAGTTCTCTCCGGTTGATGGGCGCAGGTTGCAGGGTCATGGTTTGTCAGAGGAAACAAGGATAGCAAATCCCAAGCCGTCTTGCTGATGCGAGCGATAAGGCGTCGAGATGTGCGAGCGCCTGCCAGTGTGGGCTATACTCGAAATGCAGAAGAATCCGGAGAATTCCGGGAAGAACAGGCCGCTCGCAGTGGGTGCGCCAGGTAGGCCGAGTTTCGGTACAGAGAATGAATCACCTATTCCCAATTTTGAGTGTGCTGGCCTATCTTTTGAGTTTCGTTCTGTATGTTCGCTTCTTGAGTACAGGGAACAAGCTGACGGGCAGATTGGGTACCGTGCTCCTGGGCTTGGGCCTGATTGCGCATTATTTTGCGCTGCTAGAAAGGTCTCGCGGGTCGCACACGGTTCCTTACCACGACCTGTATGGCTCCATGTCCCTGTTCGGCTGGCTTCTGGCGCTGACGTACCTGGGGCTGGAGCTGTACCACCGCCAGCGATCCGTCGGGGCTTTTGTTCTGCCGTTTATCCTGGTGTTCTTTTTGGCTGCGCATCTGGCTCCGGCGGACCGGCTTTCGCCGCCCGCGGTGCGCGGTGTCATTTTTGCGTTGCATGTGACGCTGAGCATCCTGGCGTATGCGGCGTTTGCGCTTTCCTTCGTTCTCAGCCTCATTTTTCTTGGGGAAGAGAGGCTGCTGCGACGACACAGAGTGGGTGATGTGGTCTGGCGGCTTCCGCCGCTGGAACTACTCGCGCAGATGAGCCAATCGAGCGTGCTGGTTGGCTTGGTTTCCATTGCCGCTGGAACAGCCTTGGGATTTGTGTGGGTTGACCGGCTGAGCAGCCAATATTCGTTCTACGATCCGAAGTACGTGATCACGCTGGTTGTACTGGCGCTGTATGCGCTGTATTTCCGGTTGGCGCGGACGACCGGGTGGCGGGGAGCGCGAGCGTCAAAATTATGCGTCTTCAATTTTATGATTGTTGTGTTGAGTTTTACGGTCGTAAATCTGTATTTCTCGCATAGTCATCGGTACTTCTAGGAGCGAGCAGACCGCCGAATGGAAATTGTTCTCGTCGGACTGAATCACCGCACAGCGCCCGTTGAGGTGCGGGAGAAAGTGTCGTTCACTGCCGAGCAGGCGCGGCGCGCCGCTGAAGAACTGCGCGCGCGGGGAATCCTCGAAGAAACACTGGTGCTCTCCACCTGCAATCGCAGCGAAGTGTATGGAGTGCCACCGGAATTTTCCCATGAATGTGCGCCCGGACTCTCCACGTTTCTCAGTGAGTTTCATTCGGTACGTGCAGATGTTCTAAGCGTGTCGCTCTATCACCACTACGATCACGAAGCGGTGCGGCATCTTTTTCGAGTTGCGGCGGGGCTCGACTCCATGCTGCTGGGCGAAGCGGAGATTCTGGGCCAGGTGCGGGAAGCGTATCGCTTCGCGCACGAGCACGGAGCGACAGGGCCAGTGCTCAATCGCCTGTTTCAAGGCGCATTGGAAGTCGGGAAGCGGGTGCGGACAGAAACAGAACTTGGCACACGGCCGATGTCCGTGGCTTCCGCAGGCGTGAAACTGGCGGAGCGGATTTTTGGAAAATTGCACGAGCGCAAGGCGCTGGTATTGGGCGCGGGAACGGTCAGCGAGCAGGTGGTTTCGCAACTGCGGGATCGCGGTATCGCGCAGCTTTATGTGATGAACCGGTCTCGCGACCGGGCGGAAGAGCTGGCAAAGAGATTCGAGGGAAAGGTTGTCGGCTGGGGAGAATGGGATTCGGCGCTGCAGTCGCCGGATGTCGTAGTGTCCTCGGTCAGCGTGGAAGAACCGCTTCTGCGGCGCGAGATCCTCGAGCGAGCGATGGCGGCACGGGGGAATCGCGCATTGTTTCTGATGGACCTGGGCGTGCCGCGGAATATAGCTCCCGACGCCGCTGAACTTTACAACGTCTACGTCTACCATAGCGACGACCTGAGCGAAATCGTGCAGCAAAATCGCAGCGCTCGCGAGAGCGAGATTCCCAAAGCTCAAGGCATTGTGGACGAGCATGTGGCCAAGTTCCTCTCCTGGCAGGCAAGCGTCGACTTGGTTGGGCTTGTGGATGCGCTGCGCGTGAAAATGCGGGAGGAACGAGCATCGTTCATCCGCGCGCGCATGGAATCCATGAAGCACCTGACGGAGACAGAACGGGCGCACGTCGAAAAACTGATGGATGAGATGCTGGAGAAACTGCTCTTGGAGCCCGCGGAGCGGTTGCGTGGCGAAAAGGAACTTCGTCGGAAAATTCAAAACGTCGAAGCGCTGCGCGACCTGTTTCTTTCGTACCGGGAGAAGCCGTGAGAATCCTGCGGATCGGCACGCGCGGAAGCGTGCTCGCCAAATGGCAGGCTGAATCCGTGCGTAAGAAGTTGTTTGCTGCGACCGGCAGGGAAGCGGAAATTGTGGTGATCAAGACCAGCGGCGACAAGATGCAGCAAGCGCCGTTGACGCAAATTGGCGGCAAGGGGATTTTTATCAAAGAGTTGGAGGAAGCGCTGATCGAAGAAGCCATCGATCTTGCGGTGCACAGCGTAAAAGATGTGCCGACCGACATTCCTTCGCGGCTGATGTTTCCTGCAGTGTGCCGGCGCGATGACGTGCGCGATTGCCTGGTGGGCTCGACGCTGGCGAATCTGCGGAACGGAGCGCGCGTAGGAACGAGCAGCCTGCGGCGGCAAGCGCAGTTGAGACATCTGCGGCCGGACCTCGACCTGCGTGACCTGCGAGGGAATGTTGATACGCGATTGAGAAAAGTGGAAAGCGGGGAATATGAAGCAGTGATGGTCGCTAAAGCAGGCCTCGACCGGCTTGGCCTGAGCAAGCGGATTTCGGAAGTGCTTTCCCCGGAAGTCTGTATGCCAGCGGTTGGCCAGGGGGCGATTGCAGTGCAGTGCCGGTTGAAAGACACGGAAGCTGGAGACCTGCTGGCGCCGTTGGATGATGCAGAGACTCGTACGGCGATTATTGCGGAGCGCGCACTGCTGGGGGCATTGCAGGGCGGGTGCCAGGTCCCGCTGGGCGCGTGGGCTCGGGTCGAGCGCGGCGAACTGGTGCTCGATGCATGCGTTTGTTCCGTAGACGGGTCGCAATACGTGAAGCAGCGCGCTACAGCTCTGCCGGATCAGGCGGCGCAGCTGGGCGAGCACATGGCGAGGATACTCATTGAGGCGGGGGCGCAGTCGATCCTGGAAGAAGTGAGCCGGCAGCGTGGCTGAAAGATATCCAAATAGTTTGACGGGAAAGCGAATCGTTATTACGCGATCCGCGGCGCAGAGCGAGGCATTGGCGCGAGAACTCTCTGCGCATGGGGCGATTCCCGTGGTGATTCCTCTGGTCTCGTTCGCGGACCCGGAAGACTTTGCGCCGCTCGATGCAGCGATTGCGGGGATTGAGCGATTCGATTGGATGATTCTTACGAGCGCGCAGGCGGTTCGGGCGGTCGTAAAGCGCTGCGAAGAGTTGAATCTCAGCCTGATTCGTCCGGGGAGCAAACTGCGAATTGCTTGCGTCGGTCCTGTCACTGCTGAAGCGGCACGACAGGCTGGATTCCGCGTCAAGCATGTTGCAGAAATGCACACCGGTGCAGCGCTGGCCGGCGAGTTGAGGAACCGGCTCGAAGGAATGAAAGTATTTGTGCCGCGGAGCGATCGCGCAAATCCGGATTTACCGCAGGCATTGAACCAATATGGCGCAGAAGTCACAGAAGTAATCGCGTACCGCACCCTTCGGCCGAGCGGAGTCGATAAACTGCATTTAAGGCAGATCGCAGAAGGGGATACCGACGCAGTTCTGTTCTTCAGTCCGTCCGCCGTCCAGCACTTTGGAGAGCTGCTCGGCAGCCAGCAATTGCGCGCTCTGCAAGATAAACTGGCGATTACGGCGGTTGGACCAGTCACAGCAAATGCATTGCGGGAAGCAGGCGTGCGACGGCTTGTGATTTCAACCGATACAACTGCAGCGTCGGTCATCGAAGCGCTGGAAGAGCATTTTGCGGGTACCGTGAAGCAAGCGTCTACAGGAGCAAAAAGAGAATGAGTTTCCCAACTCAACGGCCGCGGCGCCTGCGGCGGAGCGAAGCGCTGCGCGGCCTCGTTCGAGAGACGCGGCTCAGCACGTCGGGACTGATTTATCCGATGTTTGTCTGTCCAGGCACGAAGGTTCGCCAGGAAGTCAGCTCGATGCCGGGCATCCATCAGCAGTCGGTCGATCAGATTGTGGAGGAGTGCCGCGAGGTGGAGTCGCTGGGGATTCCCGGCATCATTCTTTTTGGCTTGCCCGAATCCAAGGACGCACGCGGCGCTAGCTCCCTCGGCGCAAATGGCATGGTGCAGCGAGCGATTGAAGCGATTCGCAAAGTAAAACTGAAACTTCTTGTGATTACGGATGTGTGCCTCTGCGAATACACGGACCACGGCCACTGCGGTGTCATCGAGAACGGGGAAGTGGCCAATGACTCCACAGTGACGATTCTGGCGCAGCAGGCTCTCTCGCACGCGCGCGCGGGCGCCGACATTGTCGCCCCATCGGACATGATGGACGGACGCGTGGGCGCCATCCGCGAGACGCTGGACGAAAGCAAGTTTGAGAACGTTGCGATTCTTTCTTATGCCGCGAAATATTGTTCCGGTTTCTACGGGCCGTTTCGCGATGCAGCGCAATCTGCGCCCCAGTTTGGCGATCGGCGCAGCTATCAGATGGACCCTGCCAATGCGCGAGAAGCGTTGAAGGAAGTGGAGCTTGACCTCGAAGAAGGCGCGGACATGGTGATGGTCAAGCCCGCGCTGGCGTACCTGGATGTCATCCGGCGGGTGCGCGATGCGTTTGATGTTCCCGTGGGCGCTTACAACGTCAGCGGAGAGTACGCTATGGTCAAGGCCGCAGCGCAGAAAGGCTGGCTAGACGAGCAGCGAGTTGTACTGGAGATTTTGACGGGCGTCCAGCGGGCCGGTGCGGAAATCATTCTTACCTACCACGCCAAGGATGTCGCACGGTGGCTGAAGGCGTGCTAGTTTAATCGAGAATACATGAGCACAGCGCAAACCAGGTTGAAGCGCGAGCGCAAGCGTTCGCGCGAGATTTTCGAGCGCGCCGAAAAGGTATTGGTCGGCGGCGTGAACAGTCCGGTGCGGGCGTTCAAGTCCGTAGGCGGCGAACCGCTGATCATCGAACGCGGAAGCGGGCAATATCTTTACGATGCGGACGGGAACGAGCTGCTTGATTACGTGTGCTCGTGGGGAGCGATTATCCTGGGGCATGCGAATCCGGCAATCGGCGAAGCGCTTGCGGAGCAGGCGCGGCGCGGCACGAGCTTCGGCGTGACGACGGAACTCGAACTGGAACTGGCTAGCCTGATTACGAGGGCAATTCCATTTATTGAGAAGATCCGCTTTGTGTCGAGCGGTACGGAAGCCACGATGAGCGCGGTACGGCTGGCACGAGGGGTGACGAAGCGGGACTTCATCGTTAAATTCGAGGGCTGCTACCACGGACACGCCGACAGTTTTCTCTCGCAGGCGGGATCCGGCCTCGCCACGCTCGGGATTGCCGAGTGCCCGGGAGTGCCTGCCGCGCTGGCCGCATTGACTTTGAACGTACCCTACAACGATCTCAACGCGGTCGAGCGGGTATTTTCACCGTACAAGGATAAGATCGCAGCCGTCATCGTGGAGCCGATTGCGGCGAACATGGGTGTTGTGCCGCCGGAGACGGGGTTCTTGAGAGGCTTGCAAGAAATCTGTCACAGAAATGGCGCCCTGCTGATTGTCGACGAAGTGATTACAGGATTTCGTCTTCGCAATGGCTCCGTGCAGGAGAACTTTGGTATCGAGGCAGATCTAACCGTACTGGGGAAAATTATTGGTGGCGGGGTTCCCGTGGCGGCGTATGGCGGGCGCGCGGATTTGATGGACCAAGTCGCGCCGCTCGGCCCCGTGTATCAGGCTGGCACTCTGGCAGGTAATCCGCTGGCGATGCGTGCCGGTGTCGCTGCGCTCAAACAGCTCACGAAGCCTGGATTGTACGACGAGATGACGCAAGTGGCGCAGCGTCTGGCAGTTGGGCTCCGTACGGAACTGAAAGACGCAGGGATTTCTGCGCAGGTCAACGCCATCGGCTCGCTCGCTACGGTGTTCTTCACGCCGGAGCCGGTGAGAAATTACGTTGATGCCAAGCACTCCAACACCAAGCGATACGCCAGGTTTTTCCGCGAGATGCTTGATCGGGGGATCATGTTGGCGCCGTCGCAGTTTGAGGCGGCGTTTGTTTCTGCGGCACATTCGTCCCAGGATATTGACCGCACACTAGCGGCGGCGCGCGAAGCGCTTCAGGCGATTTCTTCCGAATCTGCGGGCTAATCCCAACAAAGGAGAGAAGAGGAATGGGCGAGGGTATCGAACTGCCTGAGCGCCACCACCTGCGCGAGGATCATCCCTTGATCCTTCCTGTTTCCCTTACGATCTCGATCATGGCGGTATTCGTGGCGGGAGTGTCCCTGCTTGGTCACCGGGCGCACACGGAAGGATTGCGCCTTGAAACTCAGGCGGCGAGCCGCTGGGCGCAGTACCAGGCAAAAAGTGTGCGCCTCCACGAGGCTCAGGGATTCTCGGACGTGGTCAAGCTTGTTGCGCCTTTGAATAAGGAGCTGGGAGAAGAACTGAAAGACAAATACTCCAAGGAAGTCGAGCACTATGAAGGGGACAAAGTAGACGTCAGCAAAGAGGCAAAGAATTTAGAGGACGAGCGCGATTTGACGGTACGGCAAGCCGACCGATTTGATGGCGGAGAGGTGCTCCTAGAAATAGGGCTGGTCATTTGCTCAATCACGCTACTAACCAAGCGCAAGGGGTTTTGGCTGGCTGGCGTGCTCATCGGTGCTGTGGGCGTCACCGTGACCGCGACAAGTTTCTTCCTGCATTAAGTTAAGCGCTGGCCGGCGGTTGCGAACCCCTCAATAGGGCAATTTCCTGAGCCAGGCGCTCCAGCTTCCCAAGTAATTCCTGGTGACGTACATCCTCGCCGGTAGGCTTCTTGCCAAGAAACGTAAGCGTCCCGCCGGGCTCCAGCACACATTGCTCGACCTCCGAAAGCGAATCGAAGCCTTGCTTTCGTGCGGCCGCTTCCAACTGCGGCACGGTAATCAACTCGCGTTTCAAATTTCGCACGCGTACCTTGCCGCCCTCGATCAAAGCGTCAGCTCTGCCTTCGACCAACTGCTCAAGCTTGCGATGGTCGTATAGAAAGCGCACGACGAGATAGTTGGTAACAAGCAGAGAAGTAGCGCCGATGATTCCGCCCAGAACGCTGTTATCTTCGCCGATGATGGCGTTTTGCACGGTGTTCGAGAGCGTCAGCAGGACCACCAGGTCAAATGGATTTAGCTGGACGAGTTCGCGTTTTCCGGAGAGCCGCAGGCTGATCACCAAAAACGCATAGATGATGATGGGCCGAAGGATCTTTTCCCCCAAGGGTAATCCGATAAAGAACATATCTTTCCAAATATCGTGCATAACAGGATTGCCTCCTCAGGATACCCGCTGGATTCCTCTTCGCGCGCTTCATGAAATCGCGAAACAAGCCAGAAGTTACGGCCTTCATGTCGCCGGCTTAGATCTTCTGCAGGTCCTAATGAATCTTTGGATGTCTCTTATGCCAGTCGGTGTGCAGTTGGAAGGTCCGCCCGGCCTGAATTACAGCGTAATCGTCACCCGCTCTGCCAACAAACTGCAGCCCGACCGGAAGATTTTTGTCCGTGAATCCGCAAGGGACGGATATCGCCGGAAGCCCGCAAATATTGCCAATGCCACCGAGAGGGTCGGGAAAAGCCAAATCGGTCTCGAGATTCAAAGTCAGGGGAGTCGCGGGAACCGGCTGCGCCGCCGTGGCGATGACGTCAAACGTATCAAATAAGGAATCCATTTTTTTCTGAATGATTTCTCGCACTTTAAGAGCCTGTAAGTAATCTGCACCGGCGTATTGTTCATTCACGTAGCCGGCAATTTGCCCCAGTGGATCCGTCAATTCGCTCACTCGCCCTGAGCGAATCAGGGACCGGAAAGAAGCGGCACTCTCAACGGCAACAATGATATTGCCGGCTTCCTCCCAGGGGCCAACAGGCAAAGCGACATTCTTCACGCTCGAAAAGTATTTCTTGAGAGTTCTGTTGGCGGCTTCGATGGGTTTTGCAACGCCTGGAGCTAGAGTTTTCCACGCGTTGGTGAGCCAGCCCACTCTCAGCGGCCGCGAATGCAATTCGATGGACGGCGAATACGTGAATGCGCCCTTATCGATGGGCACGGTTCCGCGATCCTTGGGATCATGGCCAGCGATGGCGGCAAAGATGCGCGCGCAGTCCTCGGCACTGCGGGCCATCGGGCCGATCTTGTCCATCGAAGGCGCGAGCGCCATCGCGCCGTAACGGCTGACGCGGCCGTAAGTTGGCCGCAGCCCGCTCACTCCACAAAAGGCTGAGGGGCAAATGATGGAGCCCCAGGTTTCCGTGCCGATCGCAAACGCAGCCAGACCTGCGGCAACGATCGCACCCGAGCCGGAAGAAGACCCGCAAGTCCAGCAGGTGGTATCCCAGGGATTCTTGGCTTCACGCTGCAAGGATGCCGAAGCGAAGCGGTAGCCCATACCGCCCGCGAGTTCGATCATGGAAGCTTTGCCGACCATCACCGCGCCCACGCCATGCAGATGATCGATCACCGTTGCGTTGTAATCGAACACTTGATCCGCATAAGGCTTTGCCCCCCAGGTGGTGGGAAGCCCTTTCACCGCGAGCAAGTCTTTTGCGGCGTAAGGAATCCCGTGCAGCGGGCCGCGATAATGCCCGCGCTGGATTTCCTTTTCCGCCGCTTTTGCTTGTTCGAGCGCAATCTCCGGAGTCAAGTGAGCATAGGCGTTGAAACGTGGTCCGAGCTTTTGGCTGCGGTCGAGATAGATTTGGGTTAGCTCGACAGGCGAGAGTTTTTTCGCTTCGATGCGTTTCGCGAGTTCGCTTACTGACAGATGGAAAATCTCTTCGCCAGGCATGCGAGCGCTCCTCAGGAACTCTTCGGAGTAGCCGCCGGCTTTGGTGTTGCCGGCATTGCCAAGGGCTTTCGCTCCCGCTCTATCAGCGGCTTAAGGTAAAGTCCGGGCCCGTCTCCGTTGTCCGTGGCAAAGGCACGCAGCCGATCGAGCGGCGGCTGGGCCTCGGTGGCGAGCCGACGAATGTCGGTCTTCTGAGCTTCAGAAAGACGGTTGCCATATTGGGCAAAAATGGCCTGAATCCTTGATTCGACTTCGGCTTGGCTTTCCGGTGATAGCTTGGGCGCGTTTGCGGGTTGCTGCGCTGGAAGAGGGGCGGGGATCGATTTAGAACTAAGAAGTTCGGTGGGAGCCAACGAGGCGGCCGCGGAAGCGAGGGCGGCGCGCCGCGCAAATTCCCGACGAGAAATAGCGGAATTGCTCTTATTGCCCATCGCAAGTCCCCCTTGAATAGAACAAGAAGCGCAAAACGCTAAGGGAAGGTGCAGAATGAGGCTACTGAATCCCAGTTCGAGCGTCAACTGGCCGCTGGGATAGGGGATAGGCTAGAGCGAAAGTGCCCTTTTTTACTTTACCGGTTACGGCGTTTACCAGGACTTTGAAACAACATGGCGAATCAGCTGCATGTGATGGCGGGACTACATATTTGGCTCTAGAATAAGTTCTGCCGGGCCAATGCTGGTGCAAATCCAGCCGTCCACCTGTTTTACAAGGTGGCGTCGTCGAACCAAGACATCCCGGTTTTTTCTTCGGAAATCCACGCATTCTCCGATTCCGCGTTAATCAATCAGGATTTGGGGCTCTTAAAGATCAGATTCTTCTTTTCCGCGTGAAAACCCAGCGGAAATATCGTGTGTTCGTCATACTCCACGCCGTCTAACTTCGCTCCTCGAAGTTCCGCGCCTGTCAGGTTTGCACCTTGAAGTTGGGTTGACCCGCCCACGTTGTCACGACCCAGATTCGCATCCCTCAAATTGGCGTTGGTGAGATTGGCTTGCTTAAAGTCAGCGCCTTGCAGTTGAGCCCGCTCGAAATTGGCCGACGTTAGATTGGCCAGAAAGAAGATGCTCCAGTACAGATCAGCGCCACGAAAGTCTGCTCCTGTAAGGTTGGAACCGCTAAAGTGTGCCCCTTGCAGAAGCATTTCCGCGAACACAGCCTCAGGCAAGTCTAGGTCGGAAAAGTCTCTTAGCTTGTCCTCGATCTTGTGCAGCAGCCGACCGTGCTTGTCTTTGATTTCCACGTATCGATTTTAGCTTGCCGACGCACAAGTCGCGTAATCGGAAACTTGAAAATCCACATGGACGATTACCGCGTTTGAACGTAGTCGCTGGCGCGACGGACGCTTCGCGTGCTATGCTCCTTACGTCATGGCGCAAGGTAGAGCTTTTAACTGCGATTTTCGGTTTTCTCTGATTTTCCTAAGCCAAGCAAAATCAATAGGTTGCAAACGAAAAAAGATTCAATTCCCATAGCCGTTAGATCGGTGCAGCCACTAGCCCGCATCCGCCGCAACCGCCAGCGCCCACCTTCAAACGGCTCTATCGAACGCGCGCGGAGCACCTCGCCCGGCCTTCACGCTTTTGTGAAAACGCGCCTCCGATAGAGCACTAGCGTTTACCGGGCACTGCCGCTCCATGGGGTGTCGGTGCGATACTTGCACCATGCACAAAATTCAGAAATCAGCAGCCGTAAAGCTTGTCGTCATTCTGTTTATCGCAGCTACAGGAATTGCGCTCACTTTGTGGAGGCGAGACCGTGCCCCTCTTGGCGAAGCTCCTCCCCTCGACTTCTCCTCTCCGGACACATCTCAATTGGCACCACAGCAGTTTCTCGGCGGCGATTTCAGAATCATCAAGGACGTGGGACTGCTACCCCGACCCGTGCTCGAAAAGTTTACAGAACAGAATGGCTCAAGGCCGGTCATAGCCAATCCCGGAAAAAACTTTGTAGTGGGAGACGTGATTTATGATTCCAGCGTGCCTCGGGAGAGGCTTATTTTCGCGGGCGTCTCAGGTAAGAAATGTTTCGTGCACTATGAGCAAGGTGGCAGAGGCCATATGTATCTTCTTGTGCTTTTTGACTTAACTTCACCTACTGGTGTTAAACCGCTGTGGCGAGGCCACTGTCGCGGCCCTGCCGCGAATATCAGTGAGTTGCACTCTCAAGTCGTTAATGGAGACTGTCGGTAGCTTTTGTCCACCTGACCATCGCCAACTCCTGATTAGCCTAATCGTACATGTGGTTTTGCTCGATTTCGACTTCTCCAGTTTCGGCGTTAATCAGGACTTGGCAACGCTAGTTGCGGTAAATGCTTCTGTGCTGCTTTTCTCTGCGTAAAGCCTATTGACCTTGGGCTGAACAATCCACACCCCAATAGGAAAAAACCACAAAAGAAAAAATGGACCCGCATATTCGTAGAATGACACGTGCTTTCCTGTTTCTGCCAACACAAGATTCTTGGACACAAAATAGAGAAGGTAAAAAAGGCAGACCATGCATGCGAGGTGCAGCGGCAGGATGACCCATACGGGAACTCCTGTGTCGGGAATCACCAAGAAGAAAAATATGGGCACATAAACCACTGGGTAGACTAGAGCAAAGCGGAAGAACTGTATTTCCATCCTCAGTTCCGGCTTCACAATTGAGCGAAAAAAGAAACCCATGGACCCAAACCAGGCGAGGAAGCACACCATCACCCCAAGAAAAAAGAATCCACCTGGACCGAAGTCGTGCCAAGACCGTATTCCTGAAGGAATGCCACCAATTGCTGAGAATTCCGCGATGGTGGGCACGGCAAAGAGCAGGAGGAAAATCTGCCAGTGCCTCGCTCGAAGAAAGAAATTGGATACCGCCTTCACGTTTCCTCCAGACACTTTCTTAGAGTGACAATTTTCTCGTCGCACTTTTTTATATCATGTTACTCAGGAACTTCTCTTTGATTTGGAGTCGAGTCCTGGTAAGTCGCCTTACCGGAGATGTAAAGCAAAACTTTACTTCTCCGATTGTCTTTGGGAACTGCTTATAATTCTGTGGTGTCCAAATGCTTATGGTGAGTCGAGCAATCGCGTGCGGCTTTCTGTTCTTTGCTCCCTGCCTGTATGGGCAAGACAATTCTCTTGAGCGACCCGCTTCTGACTTCGACTCAAAGGGCGTCGGCCTGACAGAAGCACTCCTCAAGTTCTCGCACCAGCAGCACCTGCGAATTGCCGTCGAATACGTTGACCGAGAATCGACGGACCAGCCTATGATCGTGAACGTGCAAAACAAAACGGTTCGACAAGGTCTCGATATCATTTTGAGCAACGGCCACGGATACAGTTGGCGATTGCGAAATGGAATCGTCGAAATCACGAACAGTCGCGGTTCAAAACGCGCCGACAAACAGTTAAACATGGTCATCCCAGTTTTCAAGGTCGCGGACGGCGAGACCGCAAAAATGGCGTCTGTTACGCTGTGGTGGAATCTCCAACTCACGCTAGACCCAAAGTTGAAGGGCTACGGCGGAGATATCATGGAAGGTGCAGAGGCCTCCACAGTAAAACCAGCGGTCCTGCATAACCGAACTGTTCGGGAAATCCTCGCTTATATTGTCCTCAATAGTCGCGCAGACGGCTGGATTGTAACCGGACCTCCGCAGTGCCTTGGCTTCACTCCGTATTGTGGTTTGTGGTTCCTCATTGAGAGCGTGCCATCCACACCTTCATACGAACTTCTGTTGCGGGATATCCGCAAAAACCTGTGAATGGGCGCTGCAATCGGCCCTTACAAGGCGATAGGTCCTGATTTGTCGCCTAACCGGCGTAGAGCCCTCGCAGTGGATTAGTCTGAAATTCGGGAACAGAACCGCCTGTAAGAAAACATCAAAATGCTAACGATTAAACAGAGCAGCCCGGCCACGCCTGAAATGACCATTGGAATTCCAAATGCCATGGAGAGTACGGCGACTCCCATATTCTTTTCGCCAGGCGTTTTGGCTTGCTCCCAACGGGATGAAAGCTCTAAGGCTGCAAAAAGCACGGCGGATAGGCCGACCAATGTCGAGCCTGTTAATCTCAGAGACCTGATAAGATCCCTTTTCACCCTGAACCATCTGACCCACTCCCAAACGACGTACGCGCAGAGCGACAAAAACAAGAGGGAGGGAATCGGTCTCAAGTACAGCGGCATGACAGCACATTAATCGCGTGAAGCTGAAATGGGAACAACCAAATCATCACTCCTGGTTAGTCGCCAAACCGGTAACTTGGGTACTGGCCCGTTTGTCCACGGACCAGCTATGCTCTGGTCTACAGGAAGCCGAGTCGCTTGAGAATCGATTCGAGCAGCTGCTGAGTTCTGCGATGCGGCTTCTTCCTGCCCGCCCGCAACTCAATTATTTCCCGACGACACAACCGTTTTCCGCACGCCTCCACCAGAGCTTCTAGTTTAGCTTTCCTCAGTGCCGGCTGAATCTTGGTTATCCATTCGGTCCGCTTGGGATCGGCATATTCGGTATAGACATTCTGCTCTGAATGAATCATGCCCTCGTCGACGCTCTCCAAACTGTTTGATTCCTTGCCGATGCATTTAATCTGGTCGATCTTGATGTGCCGCCGTTGCAGCAATCCGGTCGTTTGTTTTTCACAGGGTTCACCGGATGGATCGGCGCATTTCGACTCAGGATGAAACTCGTACTCCGTCACAACGTCGCCGTACGTTTTGACCCGAGCGGTTTGTCTTGAACCGTAATAACCTTGCGTCGTGATGCGAAACCGTTTTTTGCTGTGCAGGTCGATCCATTCCTTATCGAGCCATTTCCTAGGGTCGGAATCGAACGGCGTAATGAGATGAAACTTTTCGGCGTCGACGCCTTCCGGGTGCCCAAACGGGATTACGTGTGCGGTCAGCAGAAAATTGAATGGCTTGATCTGTTCTCCATAGGGCTTACCCGCATTTAGAGTTTCGAAGCTTTTCATCAAGAACGGGCTACTTACGGTAGTCCGTCCGATGGCGGGCAGATGTGCAAATCTCGGTGCGGTCGTTTTCAAGCCACAGCCTTTCCGGATAATCATTTTCCAAACCGCAGCAGTCCAGTCTCGGTCGGATGCTTCCGGGTCAGACGGATTGAGGAGATGGCCCAATCCGTGTCTCGACCACCGATCCTTCTTGTTATTTGCCTTCTCCCTCAACAGCGCTGGCTCGCCGTTTTTGGGCCACAGGAAAAGCGCGTAGCGTTTTGCCGAAATGGCATAACAGTGGAGCTGGCGCTGCTTTCCAGTTTTGGGATCGTAGTTGTCATCTTCTATCTTGAGAACCGAACCAGGGATGATGTCGCGTCGGTAAGGATTGAGTGCTTCAAATTTCTTTACAATCTGATGCACCTGCTCCCAGCTGAGGGCTTTGACGGCATCCTCTCCGGCGACCGTGAGAAAATTGCCCCCTGCGCAGGAAATCAGACTTCCCTTGTTGGTGCTAACGATTGCCATCGAATCGGTATCTTCCATGGCATAAGTCCCGCCCAGCTGCGTTACACAGTGTTCGAGCAAAGCCAACATCAGGCGGGCCGCGCCCGTAATCAATGAAGCCAACGGTGGGAAGCAGAATTCGCCGGGTTGCTCAGGATGAATAACCGAACACTGAAAGGGATCACGGTCGATCCCGTAGCACCACACCTTGGTTCGTTTTTCGGTTTCCTGCCGATTCATTTCTGCGAAGATTCCGTAGCTCGTCGCGTTGGCCAGCACTTTCAAAGCCTTACCCAGACGATCCACATCCTCTTTGGACTGCCCTTTTCTTTTTGGTAGTGATTTGCGCTGCTCGATTACGGTGCGGAACAGGTCTTGTGTAAGCGGATTAACACAGACTTCCCCACCCAGACGTATCGACTTGAGCTCAATTGATTTTCCGTACGGAACGAGTTTGAATGCATCGACGATGTTCGGAATCTTTCTACTCAAAAGGACAGAAGCGGCAACATCAGGAAGCGAAAACCAGAGCGCTTCCGAAGACGCGTGGTCAGACGAGTAGAGATAGTTCAGAGCAACTTGCCAGTCATTGCTAACGGCGCTGTATTTGCCGCGCGACGGCAGGAGATAGCCGTGTGGAATTAGCTTTACGAACGCAGGAAAGCGCTTCCAGGTAGTTGGGCAAAACAGTTTTTCTGGTGTTAGCTTGCGCAAGAACTGTTCGATTTCAGGCGTGCAGTGTTCCACTCGCACTTCGCGCGCGATGAGAAACTGCCGCAGGTCCATCAAGCTGTTCACTGTCGGATACATCGAAAGAAAATCTACATAGACCACTGGCACTGGCACTTTTCGGATGTGAGCACTTGTTCTCCCGCCAAAAAACGCAGTCTGCGCAAAACCCAGGCAGGCCGTCGGAAAATCTGACTGCCGCTCCAAAATCGGAGTGATTCCCATCCCATGTAGGTAGGACTTGCCGATTGAGGCTGGTGAAAAGGCCTTGGTGGGCTGCAGATTAACCGGGTGTTTCGCGTACTCGGCGAGGAGTTTGACAGCCAGTTCAGCAGTAGCCTGAACGTCGCGGCGGTTGTAATCGATGTAGTCGTAAGTGACTATGCCGTGCCGCGTGACATGTTGTTTTCCATGCTCGACACCGAACGCGCGGCAGGCGCTGTCCAAAGAATAAGCCCTGTCCGTCATGGCGAAAGCGAGGGTACGAAGATCGAGCAGGTGACCGCGAAACTTGTAGCCTTTTTCCGGCTCTCCCGTTGCGGAATCTTCGGGAATCAGGTCAGGCAAGTCGGCACCGAACCGCGCGGTAAAGCCCTTCAAGGCACGCTTTGAGTCGATGTGTTTGACGCCGACACCTGGTCGGTGGGGATCGGGTTTTTCGATTCCTTGTTTAATGTAAGACCAAAGCGCGAGCGAAAATCCGCCTGCAAACCGCCCTCGGGCTGAGCGACCGGCAATGGCAATGCGAGATAAATCGAATGGTAGATTGAATCCGACTAATAGAGCGCGACCCTTATAGACAGCCTTGTAAAACTTCTTAAGGAATTCGCGGCGATTCAGTAGGAGTAGGTGAGTTCCCCGGCGGTTCTTTTCGGCCACGTATCCTTCGAGCGTTTTGCGGTCTTTAGAGGGCAGGTCATCGGCATAAAACAGACCCTCTTCGTGCAGCTCGTTATCCACAAAAAATCGATAACTTCCGAATGTCAGGCGCTGGGCTTCGTCCGTCTGCGTCTCGGTGTCAAAAACCAATATCGCGCGAGGAATTCGCCAGACTTTGTTGGTACGCTTTTGTTCTGCACGTTTGAGCGCCGGAAAAACGCGAATCGCCACCGCCAAAGGAAGAGGCTTTGGTTTCACGGTGCCCTAGCGTTTGGGTTTGCGCTTCGGCGAGTAGCATTCCATCTCGGTTTCATCCCTTCGATCAAACAGGCTTGCATTGTTCCTCTTTGGAAGAAGGCTCCCTTACTGGCGAGCCTTCTTCGGGTTTTCGACGTTTATGAACATTCCTCCCTTTTGCCCTTTACGGACGATGAAACGCACCTGCTGGCCGAGCCAGTCGTCCGTCTCCTCGCTTCCGAGTTGCCGAACGATCGCTGCTATGTCCCATCTCTCGAAACTGGCCAGGAATGCGAACTTTGCCGTTCCGTTCTTGAAATTCATGGCCAGTCCTTTGAACTTTGGAGAGGTGACCTGCCTGCATGAAATCATCTTTCCTGTGACTACCCCTTTCTTTTGCAACTTCCTAAACAAACGGTCATCGAGCAGGGGCAATCGCTCCTGCTGTGCTCCGTTCTTCACATATGCTCCTACCTTCATCTTTTCTCTCCTTCTTCTGCGCCCCTCCTTGACGTGCTCGGTTAAAGGCGCAAACTCTCTGAATCTTTGGCAAGTGAAATTTGCAACCTGAAGCGTCGAAGCCTTTGGGTTTCGTACAACTGGGTTTGAGTTCACGCGCCTGCTCGTTTCGGTTTACGCTTCGGTGCAAAACGTTCCATCTCGGTCCCGACCCACCACTTAGGACCGAGGCGCTTTTCCAAATGCTCGTCCAGCGTTTCCAACATTTCGGCGTTTGGAATCAGGAGCGCACAAACGAGGTAATCGTTTGTCTCGCAATACCCGCGTACACGGGCCGCGCCTGCACGAACGGGACTGCTGTCCGGGTTGACGCAGGTCTTTGACGGCCATTCGTACTGCTGAGGGCTTAATCTGGCTCTATGGTCATTGACTGGTGTCGGTATGGTGGTCGAATCGTTGGCTTCGCCTGCCGGGTGATGATCGTCGAATGGTAACCGGCCAAGTTGTTCCCGCTGGCAATTCGCGCAAATCCTGGGATTAGTTCCCGGAATCAGTGCCAGGGGCCGATCTTCACCGCACTCGACGCAACGACTACCCACTCCAACGCGCGTAGTCGCGCGCGCCTCGCGTTCGAAGGCTGCAATGGGGTCGCGAGACGGTTTCTTTTTCATCGTGAACCACCTGCATACATCGACTCAAAAGACAGGACCCCCGCCGATGCTTGGCGAAGCAACTCTTTAAGGTCTGTCAGGAGTCGGTGGTGCTTTCCGGAGGCGTCAATCACTCTAGTTTTCTTGAATTCCAGTAGAGCCGAGTCATCGCCAGTCTGCAGGTATTTCTGGACGGCGGCCCAGTGGCTTCCAATTAAACTCGCTTGGCGCGAGTCCCGTGTCGCAACTTCCTTTTTCCCCTTGTCTGTCAGGATTGCGATCACGCGGAGGAGGCGGTCCGTCTTAGTCGCTACATACCTTCCATTCTTCTTTCGCAGTGCCGGACGGCCAAGCTCGACAACCGTGCTCGCTGCAAGGCTGAACTCCTTTGACGCCTTTCGAAGCGGTTGACCACCTCTCACTCGGGAAATTACATGAGCCCCCGAATCCCAAATCTCTTGTTCTCTTAGGGACATTGCGAAGTACTGCCGCGCAGTTCTTGGCTTTTTGAACGTGGCGGTCTTCCGTGGGATAGGGCGGCTGACGGAGTTACGGCGGGACTTCCGTCGAGGTTTCTTGTTCTTCTTGCGTTTCATTGTCCACTCTTGCATCGTTACGCTGAATTTGAACGGAAACCGTTCAGGGTTGGCAGCATGGAGGCTCTGTGAAGTGGCTTCCAGTACGCGTATTTATTTGCGAGTAGTCTCCGGCGTCGGACCGTGCTGACGGAGAGGCCCTACCCGCATTTCTGTTGCGTGTAGGCTGAAGCCGCAAAGTGCCTATCTACTAGGGTTTACGAGCTCACTTCCGTTTGCTGCGTATTTAGGCTGAAGGGAAGACCGCGTTAGCGAGGGCTCATTTCAACGAGGTTGGGCGAAAGAGAGACTGCGAGTATCTCCGGTCGCAGGTTTCCTAACGATTCCTCATTGCCTCTTGGCGTACTCGGCGGATTTTCCTTTTTAGAGAGGGTTGTCCCCAAGCTTCTTTCCACGTGAACCCTTTCCGCCATTCTCCTGTTTTCGTCCAATCAAAGAGAGGCGGAGCGTGCCTTTTGTCTAATTCCGCACAGAACTTGATCCCTTGAAGGCTGGGGTTATCAACAAGGATTTTCCGAATAGCCTCGTAAAGTTTTATTCTTTGCTGCCAGCCTTTGCGCTTGTTGTAATGCTGCGTGTGGCGATTTGCCGGCTCAGCCGGAATGGCACCGGCAGCGGCTATCTCTTCATTGCACACCGTTTTGATTTCCGCTCCCAGCTTCCACAAGAAAACCCTGCGAGCTCCCTTAAGCAATAAGCGAGTGTGTGCAGCGCCTAATTTTTCTTCAGTGTCGGTTGCGGGAACGTGCTCCGTTTTCAAGGGTCCGATACCTACAATCGGATCGACCTCAAAAAGCCAAGCTGGTGCACGCCAAGATTCCGGTGAAGCGATTTCAGGCGGCTTGAGGGAAATGGACATTGAAACTGTCTGCCCCGGTTCAAACGGAACACTCGTAACCAGTTGCATGTACTGATTTGAGCCATCGCACGCCAAGATGTACCAGTTGCGAATCCATTCAAGCGTCACACCAACAGGAGCGCCAAGCTGGTGCAAAGCCCATTCGTGCGGATCGGGCCCGCTTTGTTGAGGGTGAGCTAGGGCGAGTTTGAAATAGCGTCTGTACGTACTTGCGAGTAGTGACGCCAAGTCTTTCAGCAACGGTACAAGATGTCTATAAAAGGAACCGGTCCGCTGGCTAATTGGTCTGATCTTTATTTCCGAGTTCGCGGCCAGAGCTGCACTCCATCCGTCTCGGAGAATCTCATCCAATTCTGGCAGCAGCAGATTCCCGATGGCTTCTAGAGCCAGCGTGAATCTGTTATCGATATTCTTCGTGTTCATTTCAGAGATCGAAACGCAAACCCAACTAGAAACTGTCGATTCAAGGACGTAAAATTACTCTGTAAGTTGGTCTTTATCAAAAAGAGAAACGTCAAAACGGGCCTGCCGCCTGTTAGCACAGACGACAAGCCCTGACCACCAAGGGAGGTTAGTCTCCAATGGCAGCTATTCAGACCGTACCTCAACATCTTCAGCGCTGCAATTTTGATCCGATCTTACCTCGGCATGGTGTTGTGACACTCTTCGGCTATGGAACGAGTATTTGTGTGGAACGTGGACACCTGACGATTGAAGACGGAATCGGCAAGCAGAGACGTTACGCTCGCTTTCCTCGCGTTGGGCATGGACTGAAACGGCTTGTCGTAATCGGATCGGATGGTCTCGTTTCCTTGACCGCACTTAGATGGTTGGCCGACCAAGGTGCTGCGTTTGTCATGCTCGACAGGGATGGCAAGGTCCTTCTCACCACGGGACCGGTGCGGCCATCTGACGCGAGATTGCGTCGATCTCAGGCATTGGCCGAATCTACGGGCGCGGCGCTTCAACTCACGCGAGAATTGATTGCGCAGAAGTTATCGGGGCAAGAGAAAGTTGCGCGAGATAAGTTGAAACGTTTGGACATTGCAAGCTGCATTTCATCCTTTCGATCCCAAGTTGACGCTGACAAGGGAACCTCAACAATCCGCCAATGTGAATCGCTCGGTGCTAAAGCTTATTGGTCAGCATGGCGGATGGTTCCCGTTGCCTTTCCGAGGAATGATCTTCGACGCATACCCAGTCATTGGCAAGTCTTCGGCACTCGCGAATCCCCACTCACAAACTCGCCGCGCTTGGCAGTTAATCCAGCCAATGCCATTTTGAATTATCTGTACGCAATTCTTGAGACGGAAGCGCGACTGGCCGCTGCCGCGCTTGGCTTAGATCCCGGCCTTGGAGTTCTTCACTTAGACAGCCGAACCCGCGACAGTTTAGCATGCGATCTCATGGAACCGGTGTGTCCGATGGTGGATGCTTTTTTATTAGATTGGCTATCAAAGGGGCCGTTAAAAAGAGAATGGTTTTTCGAAGAGAGAGACGGCAATTGTCGGCTGATGGGTCCGTTCGCACAATTGATCGCGGAAACCGCACTTAACTGGAGACGAGAGGTTGCGCCATACGCAGAACGAGCGGCACACATATTCTGGGCGAGCGCAAAGAGCAAATCGGCTCACCTCTCGCCTGCAACGCGGTTGACCCAGAGCTATCGGAGGATGGCCAAGGGAAAAGAACCGCTTCCGTCAGGTGTGAAAGCTTCGGAATCGCTCAGACTATGTAAACTATGCGGAACGCATATTATGGGACGCCACAAGTTCTGTTCAGAATGTGCTCCTACCAATTCAAAAGAAGCGCTTATTGTGGCTGCCCGTAAGGGCCGGATCGCTGCCCAAACCCCACAGGTCTTGGCTCGTCTCGGTGAAAAGCAAAGAAGTCACCGACTTGCCGAGCGCGACTGGAATCCCGCCGGTCAACCGGATTGGCTCGATGATAAGGCCTATACCCAAAAAATCCATCCGCATCTGGCCGATGTAACAATCTCAACCATTGCATTGACCCTTGGTGTTTCGCTTCCATACGCCTCGGACATCCGCGCTGGTCGAAGGCGACCCCATCCGCGACATTGGCTGAGCCTTGCGCGGCTAGTTGGGGCTTTGCCGCACTCGTGAGAAGCACGCGGTAAGGGGCATGCTTTCACCCAGAAGGGGTATCAAGATCGTCATAATTCCCATACATAACTGGCAATGGCCAGCACTTCTCCGCTATAACTTAGCCTAGTATCCCTCTTTTAGGCCTATAGCTATTCCAGATGTTCGGAGGAAATCGTGAGATTCTTCGCACGTTTTGCCGTGACCTTCCTTTGCGTAGCACTTGTTTCGTATGGCCAAGGAAATGAGTTTGACAAGGTTCGATACAACGGCGGTTCGGTAGATTCAAAGGTAGATCCGAAGGATTGGAACAACCATCTGACCGTTACGTCGGACGTGATCACATTGGCGCTAAAAGATGGCAAAAAAGTTGAAATCCCTGCAAAGTCGGTAACTTCACTTAGCTATGGCCAAGAGGCACACCGGCGCGTCGGAACGATGGTGGCTCTAGCCATACTCGTGGCCCCCGTCGCTTTGTTTGGTCTTTTCCATAAGACACGGCTGCACTACATCGGGGTTCAATATTCAACCCCAGACAGCAAGACAGCGGGTATTCTGCTGCAAGGCGACAAGGACAACTATCGAGCAATCTTAGTTGCGCTCCAGGGTGTTACAGGGGTTCCCGTCGTTGTGGGTGAGAAGGACCGCGAGTTTGTTCCGGTCGGAGTTAAGACAGATGTGGCGAAAGGTAGCGAACAAACACACGGACAACTAGCCAATCCTGCGGAGACCAAAGCAAGCAGCGCTCCTTCTGAAACAGGAAACGGAACTGTAAATGTTTCATCGAATCCGTCCGGAGCAGACGTGTCGTTGGACGGAAACTTTGTTGGAAACTGTCCTGCTGCGCTCAAGATTTCGGCGGGAAAACACACAGTGACAGTGAAAATGTCCGGGTATAAGGACTGGTCGAGGGATATCACCATTGCGTCAGGCTCAGAAGTGCAGCTTACCGCTAACTTGGAAAAGTGACTCTATCCGCGCTGGTCGAAGGCGACCTCATCAGCGACACTGGCTGAGTCTTTAAGGAACATGTAGTGCCTCTGGCGAGAGTCTCGGTAGGAGCTTCGATGAGAAACCTAGTGTTATCGGTTTTTATGGGCTTGCTTGCCATCCATGTTTTGGCAAGCGGTCCTGCGCAACAAATGAAGATTGAACAGGTCATGACGCTCCAGGAGATGCGAGACACTGGCGTAACAACACTTACTGCGGCCCAGAGACAAGCGCTCAATGACTGGCTAAACCGTTATACGCTTAAGGTATTGCTAGCAGCCACTAAGCAAGAACGTGCGACTTCGGAAATTCCACCTGTGCGGTCCTCCTGTTCACCGGCAATAGAGAGCAGGGTTTCGGGCGATATCGAAGGGTGGGACGGAGACACGATATTCAAGTTAAATAACGGTCAAATCTGGCAGCAGGCAGCATACGACTACACCTACTTTTATGCATATGGACCGGAAGTCACAATCTACCAAACAAGCGCAGGTTGTCGGATGAAGGTTGAAGATGAAACCGAAACTGTCCTCGTGAAGCGCATCAAGTAGTGAAAACAGGCAGATCGTGTTCGCCAAGCTTGCATTGGCCTATCAGTTTGACTCAACCGCAATCTGACGAAGGATATCTAGTTGGATGATCATGATATTATGACGTTACATGAATTTACGAGTGTAAGTCTTCCGGACTACTCCTGATGAGGCGCTCATGAAAAAGTACATCTTCAGTCTCTTATTCTTATCCGTCAATTTCCTGGCTCCATTCCGACTGAGTGCCCAGCCAGGCCAGCAGCTGGATCACCAAAAGAATTACAACTACTGCATGCACGGATACTCCGGGTGCGATTCATTTAGCTTGACCGATGCAGAGCGAACGCAGGTGCAGCAGGCCGCGCGTCAACGAAACTACAACAGCTGTGTGCATGGATACGCCGGTTGCGATTCATCCCAACTGACCGATGCCGAGCGAACGCAGGTACAGCGGGCCGCTCGCCAGCGAAACTACAACAACTGTCTGCATGGATACGCCGGTTGCGATTCATCCCAGCTGACTGAAACTGAAAGAGCGGAAGTACAACAGGCTGCGCACCAGCGAAATTACAACAACTGTCTGCATGCATATTATGGATGTAACCCGTCTCTGTTAACTGATTCAGAAAAAGAGTCTATTGCTCAAAGTAGGAACGCCAGCCCGACCAAGCCACAGCCCCAACCCAGCACTGGTCAAAGTACAACTCCCCGCTACTATACGAACAAGGACGGGGAGCGCGTTCAATCTCCAACCTACTCAGATACGATTCCAGTGGGGGCAACGGCGCAATGCCGAGATGGAACATACAGCTTCAGCCGAAATCACCGGGGGACATGTTCCCACCACGGCGGAGTCGCTAAGTGGCTAGACTAAGGAAGGGCAGACCCATTTTAGTTGCAAGCTGAGACGCAAAGAGACGCGTTATATGTTCGGGAAGGCGCCCCAACAGAGACCCGTCTGAAATTCTGCGATGGTTTGTTTGGTCCGTGGAATCGGCTCGGAGACATCTTAGAAAAACTCGGTTTCCTATAGAAGACTCTCGGCCAGGCCAAGCGGGGTACTAGCCTCCGCTTGATGTCCGATAATGCGTGCCACTCACTGATCGTCAGTTGCGGCAGGTATTGGGCTTTAGCTCCTGGGGAACCGCGCTTCTTTCAGTTCTTCGTTTTCCAAGTACTCTACGCCTACGCCTCGCCTGGCAGCATAAACATCCTATAGCTAAGCTGAGTGGGGGGCGGGACAAGTTCCGGTGGAAGGCCAGGTATCTCCCGCCACCGGCTTACGAATTCGCGCAGCGTGGCGAACTTCTCGGTGCCAGGAAACCACGCACACCACTTGAGGAGATCATTCAGGAGCTTTATTTGGTCGACCCCAGGCAAAGCGAAGCCCTGTTGGCAGGCGTCATTAATTCGTAAAACCCAACGTGCAAATTCGTTTTTGGCATTAAGTACGACGTACTTATCACTGTTATTCGCTGGATGCAACCGGAAGCAGATCACGTCCTGATCCTCAAATATAATCGATCCAATTGCTGCCTCGCCTACCAGCGGAGGCTTGTAATCGCCCAGCTTCCAATCCACTGCGAAGTGACCACTAGAAAGCCATCGAACCCCTGTAACGTGCCTTTCTGCGAAAATGTCTCTCGTATGTTCGCTCGAGAGCCTACACAGATCATCGTCTGAAATACCAACGTCGCTCGGGTCCCATGCTGGCACGAACGGATTTACTTGCGGCTTTTCCCCGTAACCATAAAAGGGCGATTTCGGGTGGATAACTGTGGTGACCACGGGAAAGCGCAGTACTTCCTGCAGGGACAGCAGGCGACTGCAACCGCCAATTGATATACGGACAGTTTCCGGCTGCCGCGCCCAGAAGGCGGGGAAGGGGAAATAACCTACCAGCCATTGTTTATACTTCCATCCATTTTCCCCTTTTGCGCAATCCGTTTTTGACAGGTGTTCTACGAGCAGCTCCTCCCATCTGCTTGCCACGGCGGGATCTTCGGCCTCCCCAGATCTGGGGCCGTGCGGAGAGAGACGCTCTCTCGAAAGGCGCGGACGGTATTTGTCGGACCTGTAATCCAATCGCGATGCTATCGGCCCCGCACCGTGCATGTGCGGATATGCATCTAACGATCCCACTCTGACGCCCTGGAAACAAGTAAGATTCGATGGGAACAATGGTTTGCGCGCCATTGGATGTAGGCTCGGATAGGTCTCTTGAGACCAGCGCCATGATCCCCAAGATTCTCCGCGAGCGGTCAGGAGGGCGAATACATAGAGCTCTCCTTCTATTCCAGGGCGATTGATATCGAAATAGCGGACAACGAATTTGGCTCCTTCTTCCGAAACGTCGGGAGTCTCATAGGCAAATTGCTTAGCAGACTCCCTCGTTAGAGTGGTCTCTGTTCCAAAGTCAGTTATACGAATAGGGAATTCAACTCGGGGGCACCAGTGGGCGGTCAACTTCGTAATGTCACCGGGTTCCAAGGATTCCTGCACAACTACTTCAACTTTAGTTCCTCCTGATCGGCGCCCACACTTTTGCATAAGCAGATAGTTCCTTGGCCCTGTAAGTGTAAGACGTATTGGGCCATCTCCAGACTGGGAACTCGGTTTGTAGGTCTCGACAGTGACGAGATTGCTGACTGCGAAGACCGAGAGGAAACCCAGTCCGAATCGACTCGTCGGCACGAACCGAAAAGTTCTTCTGAATTCTTCTGTTTTGTAAAATGAGCGGCCAACCTGCAGGAAGTAGTCCTTGATGATCTGTCTGTCCATGCCAATCCCACAGTCCTCGACTGTCAGGAGTTGATGTTGTTCCATCTCCCCGGACAATTCGTTCAACACTTCCGTCCAGCCGATACTGATCCGCAACTCATACCGTGAGCGATATTTTTCCTCTACCTGGGTTGGATAATCAGGGATGTCCAACCCGTCCTTTTTAAGGTCGAGGAATAGCTGACAACGGGTCGCGTCCAGCGAGTTTTGAATAAGTTCTCGAAGATATGATTGAGGGTGGTCGTAAACATCCTTGACAAGGCGCTGAAAAATCTCGTCCTGATCCAGCTTAAAGTTCCAATCGGATGGAATATATATGGCATGGCTGGAGGGCCGAATCTTTATTGTGCCCACTTCCGGGTCTATCTTAACCTCGGGAGGTTGCCAGTCTCGATGTCGTTCTGCTCGTGACATTAGGACCCTAGCGTTGGCCACCTCATCTTCGATCCATTTACACCAATCTCGCAGGAACCGGTGCTCCTCTTGCGTCTCACATTCAGCCGTGCGCTCAAGCTTGTCGGGGCTCGTTAGAGAATGTGTTAGGCGTTGATATTTCGTCCAATGAGCCAAGCTATCGGAAGGTAGGGGGCACACGGCGTTTAGCAATAGCGGACAGGCGCGGTCGTAGGACATGTCGAGGAGGTCACCAAGCCGCAACAGGATCGCTAAGAAGCGCACATTCACGGTATCGCCCTGGATATCCCTTCGCTCAGGGTAGCGATCTTTGTCTTCGAGTTCGTGCTGACGCAAACCGTGAGCCGCACAAACGTCAGACACAGTTTTCAAGAGAATGGGGTCGCCGAGCGCGAACGTCGCAAATTCAGATTGGTGCCGAACGATTAGATCAACTGCTCGCAGGTGATGTGTCCGCCGAACGAACTCGGCGATGAGATAGCGCGTCTGAATGTCCGCTAGGAAATTCCGGATACCTTCGTCAGACGGGCTGTCGCCACGACGAAAGTCTTGAATTTCTCGCCATCTCAGCGCGCCTCCTCCTGATTCCGTCCATTCTTTCCAATCTGGCGAGCCGAGTATTTCTCCCTTTTCCTTGTCTGAGACTACCATCCCGGCATCGTGCAGGTACGCAGCAGCGGCCAAAATATAAACTTCCGTTGGGGAAAACTGCACGACGGGCCGTTTGGGATCATCATCTCGGAAAAGTAGCTTTGACATTTGCAAGACGATTTCATCGCTGTGATGAACTGTGTGGCTTGTGTAATGAGGGAACGTATTCGGAATGAGGGATAGCCAAGCTTCAACAGCTGTTCGCAACTCAATGATTTTGCTATAAAGGGGAGGCTTTCGCTCTCGGAGAAAAGCCATCAACGCAGTTTGTTGAAAATCGACGCCCACGGACACTACCGATCTGAAAATACGACTATGACCAGAGCTTACATTTCTACGTGCAAGCGTTCAACGACGAAAAAGGTTCACTTTGAGACTGGTTTGAAGTCGAAGTGAAGGGACCGCCAAACCCGAAAGAATCGGAAACCATCGACATCTCTCCCGTGTCCCCGGACTGCACGGGAGGACATGAGTTCATCGTAAGAGCGAATCGAGTCTCTCCCTTTTGCTAAGTCCTGATTAACGTGACATCAATTGCACCCAAAATTGCGCAAATAGGGCAGTTTTACTCTAGCCTATCCCCTATCCCGTCAACTGGCCGCTCGGTCTAGATATTGAATGCGAGAAAGTGGCAGGCGTCTTTCGCGCAGCTAGCCCACTTCCGTGAGTGCGCGAATTTGTGTTTCGAGAGCCTGATTATATTGGCGCTCGATCTGCAGCTCGGTTTGAAGTTTCTTTACAAGCAGGTCCAAATGGGCGATCTCGACGCGAAGTTTCTGGACGTCGGCCGCCGTCGGAGCAGGTCGAGCCGGAGTTCCGGACGATGGTTGCGGTTCCTGACCCGGCTGCGAGGGTTGACGAGGGACGAACGCCTCGGCAAGCGCCCGAGGCCAGGCGGACTCAGACGGAGCAGCAGACGACGGGGGAGGCGGAACAGCGCGGGGCGCTGTCGGAGCTGGAGGCGGCGAAAACAGACTGCTCAATGCGTTCGATTGAGTTGAGCGGTCGGCCACCGGCGGAGGCGTTGCACTCTTTGGTTCCAGAAGGCTTTTAACCCGCCCAATTAATTCCTGCGGCTGAAATGGTTTGCGGATCAGTTCATCTGCTTTCACGGAAACGGCTTTGTCGGCAACGCTCTTATTTACGACGCCGGACATCAGTACAACGGGCACTTCACTGAATTCCGGATGCTGCTTGATCTGGCTACAGACCGAGTAGCCATCCTGATCGGGCATGATTACATCAGTAATTACTACGTCGGGACGGGTTTGCTCGAACTGCGCCAGCGCAGACGCAGCGTCGGCACAGGTAATCACATGGATGTTCTCACGGCGAAAAGCGATCTTGATCACTTCGCGCATGGTGGCGCTGTCGTCGATGAAGTAGACGGTGGGAGTCCGTTTGGCAGGTGCTTCGCCCAGCGGCGGAATGGTCATGGCTTCGCTCATTGCGCTTCCTTGTCCGCCATGTCACGCGTTCCTTCATCGAATTCGCGCATGGCATCCAGCATCAGATCGGTGGCGGAACGCAGCACGGTGCGCTGCGTTGACGCGGTCCCGTACGTAAACTTGTAAACGCCTTCGTTGCTATTCCCGCAGATTTTTAAAATGTGAATCACAGCTTCATCGCCAAACAAATTGCCACATTCCGCGTGTGTGATCGCCCCGCCATCGTAGAACAGCACGCCGTCTATCTCGCCCGCGTTGATGTGCAATGCGCCCGTCTGATGCGCGTGCCCCAGCATCTGCATGACGCCCGTGAGGTCATGATGCGTCAAGTTGCCGCTGAGACTGGTGTCGGATTTGTCGAGCATCTGTGTCGGCTGAAATCCCTCTGCTTTGCTAACAAGGATCTGCTTTATGTGGGCGGCAATGACAGCCGGCTGGCGGTTGCGATCAATGTAATCGTCGCAACCAGCTTGAAATGCTTCCATCAAAGCGCGCTGGCTTCCATCACCAAGGGCGACGATGGGCAGGTTGGCGTTCTTGGGGTCCGCGTGAATGATTTTTGCGATCTCCAAAGCGCCCATTTCCCGCATATTTGTTGCGCAGAGAATGGCGGATGGTGTGTCGTATTCGAGCGTCGTAAGTGCGAATGCTCCTTGCGTGCTGGAAACGACGTCAAAGCCTTCGCGTTTTAATGCATCGCCCAGGCGTTTTGCAAAATAAACATTGCTGTCGATGAGGAGAACTTTAACTGGATGTCCGGCAGGGATCACGGCCGTGCCTCCTCACTCTGCGGGGCTGCACTTTTCAGGAGTGCTTGTTCCGGACCAGGCGTGAGCGTATCGAGATTCAACACCTCGATGACGTCACCGTCGTGCGACAGCCACCCCGCGACGTGCGGCGCGTCGGATTCCGCCGCAGGCATCATTTCCGCGTTAATCAGCTCGCATTCACCCGTTACCGGTACAGCCACCCATTCTCTTTGTGCGCCGTAATTACGGACAGCGATCAGATAAAAACGGCGGGACGTGAGACGTTTACCGAGCAGAATTTCTGAAACTTCGCATACTGGAACAATCCGGCCGCGGCGCAGGATCACGCCTTCCAGCTTAGATGTCCGGTGAGGAAAGCGAAAAACCCGACTCGGCGCGACAAGTTCTGCAATTTGAGTCGCGGAAACGGCAAATCTGCGCTCGCCCAGCCTCAGCAGGACGAACGATTGCAGTTCGAGTTCGGTCGACACTGTCATTGCGCAGGATTTGTTCCCTCGAGTGCCTCAGCAGCGGAATGATCCGCTTCCAATAGAGCCGCATCAAGCAAAGCCAGTTCTTCCGGCGACAAAAATCCGTCCGGATGCACTACCGGCACGACGGTCTGGTCAAGAGCAGTAAGCCCTCGATACCATCTCCGCTCTTCGTGACAGAAAGAGAGCGGCAACGCTTGCAGCCGCGTCATGGAGGTCATCTTCTCGATACCGTCGATCAACAGTGCAGTGCGCGTTTTGCGCAGCACAAAAAGCAGGGCACCCTCGGCCGCATGCAGTCCGAAGTGCATAGCGCCGTTGACGATGAAAAGCGACCTGTCTCCACGTCGCAGGACATGACTCACTTTTCGAATCCCTGGCGCACTGATGTCTTCGGCTGCGCCGGACAAGCTATCCACGCTGCGGACTTCCTGGACTGAAGCGGAGGAGACGGCGAACAGTTGTCCGCTGACGCGGAAGAGAATGATCTGTTCCGTCTTCGCTGAACTTGGCTTGGCTGGGGCCGCCAGACGCATCAGCGAACTCCTGCGGGAGCCGTGGGGCAAATTCCCAGAACGCGCTTTTCGATGGCGGCATAAATATCGTCGATTCCGAGCACCTGATCAACGGCACCGACTTTAATGGCCTCGGCAGGCATGCCGAAAATCACGGATGTTGCCTCGTCCTGGGCCAACACCAGACCGCCCGCTGCCTTGATGGCCTTTGCTCCATTTGCGCCATCGTTGCCCATTCCGGTGAGTATTCCCGCGATGCCCAATGGACCGGCAAAGGCCGCAACGGATTCCATCGTGACGTCGATATTTGGCAAGTATCCGGCGATGCGCCCGCTTGCTCCGTCAAGCTGGATTCGGCCCGTGGGAGTAACCCGAAGATGCTGACCACCGGGACAGATGTACAGTGTGCCCGGCTGAAGAGATTCATTGGCTTCCGCTTCCTTCACTCGAATGCCAGTGAAGTCAGCGAGCTGCGCGGCATATTGCGTTGTGAACGTTGCCGGCATGTGCTGTACAAGAATTACAGCGGCAGGGAAGTCCGCGGTAAATCCAGGCGCAATGCGCATTACGGTAGCTGGTCCGCCGGTGGACGCCGCAAGCACGACTACCGGAAAGCGCTGATCGATTCCGGAAGTTGGCGCTTGGCGGACACTCGCCGGCGAGGGCGTCGAAGTCTTGGGGCCGTTCGCATTCTGGATTGATAGCGCCAGACGCGAAGCCGTTCGCACGACGCGGACCTTAGCTGCCATTCGTACCTTGCGCAGGAGCTCTTCCTTCACGCTCTGCATGTCGAGATCGATGGCACTGGATGGCTTGGCCACAAATTCAATTGCGCCGAGTTCGAGGGCGCGAAGGGTGCTGGCTGCTCCTTCACGTGATTCCGAGCTGACGATGACGATCGGCTTTGGATTCGTGGTCATGATCTCCGCAGTAGCCTGGAGTCCGTCCACATGAGGCATATTGATGTCCATGGTGATGACGTCCGGCTTCAAGGATTCCGCCATTGCAACGGCCTCTCGGCCGTCCTTGGCGTTGCCCACGACCTGCAGTTGCTCGTCGGCGTTGAAAATCCCTTCAAGGACCTTGCGCATGAATGAAGAATCATCCACGACGAGAACGCGAAACTTTTTGTTGACAGTTGCCATCGTTTGTTTACGCTACCGGCGCTACGGGCCTGGGCGCCTCCGTTCCGATAAGCTGTTCGACCGCGGCAATCAGCTGATCCTCCTGCACCGGCTTGGTCAGGAATGCCGTGGCGCCTTCCTTCATCGCGCGATCGCGATGTTTTGCACCCGCGCGCGACGTAACCACCATAACGGGAATGCGGCGCGTCGAGGGGCTCTGGCGCAATTGCACCATCAGCTCGTATCCCGTCATCCGGGGCATTTCGAGGTCGGTAATGACGAGGTGACAGCCGTGTTGCGTCACTAGCTCCGCGGCTTCCAATCCGTCGGCGGCCAATTTCACACGGTATCCGTTCTTCTCCAGCATGCGGCCGACGAATTTGCGTACGCTGATGGAGTCGTCGGCCACGACGATTACCCGTTCTTGTGCAACGCGGTCGATGGCTTCGGAAGGAATACTTCCGCTTGCAATCGCAGCCGAACCTGGAGCAAAGATTCGGGCGGCGCTGGCACTCGCCTGTATCTGCCGGTGCTCGCCCGGTTCCGTCGCTACCATGCGGTTCAGGTCAATCAACAGAATGAGGCTGCCGTCGGGCGCGATCGTTGTGCCGGGGAAGAGTTTTACCCTGCGCAAGTACTCGCCCAGATTCTTGATAACGATTTCGTCTTTGCCCACAACTTCTTCAACGACGAGGCCGATCTTCCGGTTTCCGGCATTTGCCACAACCATGCGGAAGTAGCCATTGATCGGTTCGAGAGGCGACAATCCAAGATAGGTATCCAAACGCACGACTTCGGTAACCACATCGCGCACCTTGGTCAGCAGTTTTCCGCCGACGTCTTCTATTTCATCCGCACGTAGGCGCCGGATTTCCTCAACGACCGCCAGCGGCAGCGCGAAATTGGTTGTGCCACAGCGCACAAACAGAGCTGGAGAAATGATCAAGGTCAGTGGCACCTTGAGCGTAAATTTGGTGCCCTTGCCGCTCGTGCTCTGAATGTCGATTTCTCCGTTGAGCGCGTTTAGGTTGGCCCTCACGACGTCTAGCCCGACTCCACGCCCAGCCAATTCTGTTTTCACTGGAGCAGTTGAGAAACCGGGATGGAAAAGCATTTCCCGAAGATCGCGTTCCGTGAGCCTGTCGGCGGTTTCCGCGGAAACAAGCCCGCGTTCGATGGCGCTTTGCTTCACGCGATCGTAGTTGATTCCCCCGCCGTCATCTTCCACTTCGATGTAGATGTGGTTGCCGCGGTGGTAGGCGCGCAGCATGATGTTCCCGGCGGCGGGTTTGCCCGCCGCAGTACGCTCGGCGCTTTGCTCGATGCCGTGCGCCACTGAATTTCGCACCAGATGCACAAGCGGATCGGAAATCTGCTGAATGATGTTATTGTCGAGCTCGGTCTCACTCCCGGAAAGATCCAACTCCACGTGCTTACCGGTCGAAGTCGCTGCATCGCGGACAGCGCGTGACAGGCGGGAATACAGCGTGCCGATCGGGACCATTCGGGCCGCGGTAATCTCATCTTGGAGGTGATGCGCCAGTTTCGTAAATTCGTCGATATCGCCTTCGACTCGGCCGATAAACCCTTCCAGTTGGGACAGTACTTCGTTGACGTCGGCTGAGATCTCGGCCATGGACCGTGACAAGATATTGAAATCGTCGTAGCGGTCCATTTCCAGTTCGCTGAAGTCAGACCAGAACGACTTGTCCCCCGCAGCAGCGCTGGTCAGCATTTGCGGCGTCGGTTCGGGATTCCACGGTGCTTGGGCGCCGCGACTATTGCTGATGCGATTGAATTCGTACTTTTCCTGGAATTCGGATACTTTGCCCTGCAGCCGCTCTTTCGAGAAGCTCAGCGTGTCGACTAGCTTTTCAAGCTCGGCGACGCGGCCGACCATGCGCGTGCGGTTGATCACCAATTCACCGACCGTATTCATCATGCGGTCGAGCCGGGCTAGGGCAATGCGAACCGATTTGACGGTCGAAGGGCCGCCCGCAGGTTGTTTCGAGGCTTTCTTGACCGACGCGCCGGTCGCTTCAATTTCTTTCGCATGCTGGGCTTCAGCGGCGTTAGGCGATTCCGCTGACATCCCCGCTTCCTCCGGTTCCAGAGGAGCAAACTCCGCAATGCGGCCGAGCAAGGAGTCCACACCAGTCCGCATGTCGGCTTCGTCGGTCCATTGCCGATGGAGCGTCTTCTTCAAAACGTCTACCGACTCAAGGCACAAATCCACGACGGCAGGCGAAGGCTCAATTTCGCCATCGCGCAAGCGCCCAATCAAATCCTCGACGCGGTGCGCAATCGCTCCCAGCCTCCTCAGCCCGACTTGCGCGGCCGAACCCTTTACGGTGTGAATGGCGCGAAAGAGTTTGTTGATCTCTTCCGGATTGTTATTTCCTTCGAGCGAAATCAGGCAGTCGCTGACAACTTGTAGATGCTCTTCTGCTTCTGGCTGGAAAAATTCAAGGATTTCGTCCGGGACTTCCTCGTCCAACGGCAGCGCATCGAAATAAGAGCCGGTCGGCGCAGCGACAATGGGCTCCTCGATTTCTTCCGCAGCAAGCTGTTCACTGGGTTCCGCCTGGGAAAGATTCAGCGGTGGCGTTTCCGGTGGAAACGCAAAGCGATAACGGTCCTTGAAAACAGCGATGTCATCGACATTTTCCTTACCCGTGTCGCTGATTTCCAGAAGATCTGTTTCCAGCAACGAAATTCCGTCCGAGAGGAACTCCGTCAATGGCCCATGCAGATCGCTGCCCAGGGGCGCGTTCAACGCATACTGAAAAACATGCGCGAGTTTCCCGGCAATTTCAGAAAATCGCGGAAACCCATAGCTTGCCGACGTTCCACTCAGCGTATGCGCCGAAATGTAGAGTCGTTCGAGATCTTCCCGCCGCGGTTCAACGTCCTGGAGCACGCTGACGTATTCCCGCAGATATTGCAGGTTCTCCGAGGCCTCCTGGAGGAACATCTCGACGGCTTCGCGGTCCAGCGTACTCACGCTCGTCCCTCCGCAACGAGTTCCGGCTTCTGCAATTCGTCCGCAGTCGGCTTCCGGTAGAGAATGCAATCGTTTAAAACGATGGCCTGGAATTTCACCGGCATCTTTGAGATCGACTCCGAATGCCCAAGGAAGAGATATCCGCCCGGTTCGAGCGTGTCGTAGAATCTTTGCACCAGGGACCGACGACGTTCTTCCGAGAAGTAAATCAGCACGTTCATGCAAAAAATCATGTCCATACGGCCGACGTACACTGCTGAAGCAAGATTCATCTGCGCAAACGAAACCATCTTGCGCAGACGCGGTTTCACCTGGTGCCCGCCGCTAACTTCCGAAAAATGGTTTGCCAGTTGTTTCTCGCTCACGCTGGCGATGCTACGGCCCTTGTAAATGCCGCGCTCGGCGTGCTTCAGAGCATGACGTCCCACATCGGTCGCCAGGAGTTCCACGTTCCAGGCGTCCGCGAATGATAGCGAATCTGCGATCGTAATGGCGATGGAATAGGGCTCTTCGCCGGTCGAGCAGCCGGCGCTCCAAATCCTCAGTGTGCGAGGATTGTTCCAGAACTTTTTTGCGTGGAGTTCGGGCAGTGCGCGCTTCTCGAAGGCCTCATAAACGGCAGGATAGCGGAAGAAACTCGTCTCCTGCGTCAGTAGCCGCTCGAGCAGTCCCTCGTATTCCACGTTGGATTTGCGCATGGCGCGCAGCAGTTCCGTACCGCGCTCCATACCCTTTGCGCGGAGGTGTTCACGCACACGCGTGGAGAAGAAGCGCTCTCGCGATTCATCGAAGCAAATTCCCGTTCGCTCTTCGATCAACATGCGAATTTCGCTCAGCTCGTGTTCGCTCAGTCCCTGCCCGTGTCCCTGCCGTTCGCTCATCGGTCTCCCGTTTTCTGAGCCTCGCTCTTACAGTCGCCCTCTGGCGAAGAAGAGCGTCACCGTTTAACGAACAGCGCCTGCCGGGACAGGCCGCTCGGAATTGTCGTTTGCGGCTCCCGCTTTGGATGACGCGCGGAATTGCGCCAGGGCTTCGTTCAATTGGTCGGACAGCTTGACGAGCTGGCTTACCGTTGCCACCGTCCCGCGTGTTCCTTGCGACGTCTGCCGCGTAATGCTGGAAATAATCTGCATGGCGTGCGCGACACCTTCCGTTCCGCGCACCTGCTGTTTCGACGCCAGCGAGATTTCCTGGACGAGTTCCGCCGATTGGCGTACCACGTTGGAAATGGCGTCCAGCGCGCGCCCCGCCTGATCGGCAAGCTGTGCGCCGCCTTCCACTTCCTTAGTGCCTTCTTCCATGACGACTACGGCTTCGTTCGTCTCTGCCTGAATTGCTTTGATGAGCGCGGCGATATCTTTCGTCGCGCTGCGGCTGTGCTCGGCCAGCTTGCGGACTTCGTCGGCAACGACCGCAAAGCCGCGCCCTGCTTCGCCGGCGCGTGCCGCTTCGATGGCCGCGTTCAACGCCAGCAGGTTCGTCTGTTCCGTGATGTCGTTAATTACGTTGATGATTTCCGAAATTTCCAATGAGCGGTCGCCCAGTGACTTGATCTTCTTGGCGGTCGCCTGCACCGATGCGCGAATGCGCTGCATGCCTTCGAGTGTGTCGCGCACCGCACGGTTGCCCTGTTCGGCGGCATCCAGCGCCCGGCGTGCTGCTTCGGCGCTCGCTTCCGCGTTGTTCGAAACCTGTTTCATGGAGACCGTCAGTTCTTCGACGGCGCTCGAGGTATTCGTAATTTCCTGGTCTTGCTGCGTTGCTCCCGCCTGCATTTCATCGGCGGCCACCAGAATGTTGTTGGAGCATGCGGTCACTTCCATGGCAGCTTTGCGGACGCGCTCGAGAACCTTGGTGAAATTGTCGAGCATGTAGTTGATCGAATCCGTCACGTTTCCCAGGGCGTCGCTGGTTACCTTCCCGCGCTGCGACAAGTCGCCACGCGCCACCTGGTTGATGACACTCAGCAATTCGGTGATGCTACGTTGCAACGCGTCATTCGCGTCCTGGTTGCTCGTTGCCTTGGACACCTTGGCAACCGCGCGATTCAGGTTTTCTGCGATGTAGCCCAACTCATCGTTCGAAGTGACTTCTGCGCGTGCCCGGGGATCGCCTGCCGCCAACCGTTCGGAGAATTCGGCGAGGGCCTGTACCGGTCCCAGCAACGCACCGAAGCGCCATGCCAGGATGACCGCTGTCAGCAGCGCCAGCACAATGGCCAGCAGCACCGTTCCTCCGGCCGGCGAGCCGAAGTCAAACAGGGACGCTTCACCGGCTTTTTTACCGGCGGTGAATGCCAGTCCTAGAACGGCGAAACCGACCACGCCGTTCAGCAGGACCAGCGTCCAGATTGTGGAACTCAATCGCGATTTCATGCCACCCTCCAAATCTCTTCCGCGGAGCCCGCGCCTTCCATCGGCGCTGTCTCCACAAATCTCAAATGCTTGGCCCCGGAAAAACCTCGAGCAGCCGGCGCAAATCGATCACCAGCGCCAAGCGGTCGTCATGCCGCAACATTCCGATACAATGCGGCACGTTTTCCGGCGCTTGCTCGAGCAAATCCTCGGTGTTCACCGAATAAGTTCCAATGACTTCGTCGGCGGCGATGCCGATCCGAACGTCCTCATGATGGCTCTCGCTGCGAAGGGAAGCGACCACCACGTGCTTGGGCAGCAATCCGGGACGGCGGCCTTCCGTAATGGCAATGTCTATCAACGGCACAATGGCGCCGCGCAAATTGAAGATTCCGACTAGATATGGCGGGCCCAGCGGAAGCCGTGTCAGCAAGGGCCAATCCAGCACCTCTTCGACGTCCAGAACCGGAAGGCAGAATCGCTCGCGCCCGCTGCGGAAGACACAATATTGTGATTCGGGCGGCCGCTCGTCGATCGGTCCAAGAGCTTCGAGCAAATCGCCGGTATCGGCGTCTGCCGGAAGAGGTTCGAGATGAAAGTCTTCGCTCATCGCTTCTTGTGTTACTCCGAAATTCTCATGCGAACCGCCGCACCGCGCGAAGCAGGTCTTCGCGCGTGAAAGGCTTCGTCACGTAGCCGTCCGCGCCTTGCTGCTGGCCCCAAAACTTGTCACTGGCGGAGTCTTTCGACGTCACCATAATCACCGGGATCGAATTGAACTCGGCGTTTCCTTTCAAATCGCGGCACACTTGATAGCCATTTCGCCCCGGCATAACGATGTCCAGCAGAATTACACTCGGCCGGTCGTTGGTAATGGTTTCCTCGACGAGCCTGGGGTCGTGCAATGCAATCGGCCAATAGCCTTCTCTTTCCAGCAAGCCTTGCATCAGTTTGACTTCAGCAGGCGAGTCGTCAACGATCAGGACTTTTTTGTGCACAGCCGTGCTCTCCCCATACTCGTCCACAGAGTAGAGGTGCACGTCAGCAGCCAGCTTTTGCGTTCCGCGTATCCTTGTGTCGTATTGTGGCAAGTGCCATTAAATGAGCAGGTTACAGCAGTTTGAGAGTGGGCTCAGAGGCGCCGTGGGGATGACGCAGCGGTCTCTTCCGTCTCAGCTTGAGATGCATTCTCAGCTTCCTGCATCTCGCTGGCAAGTGATGAGAAACGCTGCATTACCTCGTTGATTCGCAGCGCCATGCTGTGCATGGTTTTTATCTGTGCAAGCGACTGCGCAGAAAGCTGCCCGGGTTCCAAAAGGAGCAATTCAGCATTCCCGAGTATGGAAGTCAGGGCATTATTGACGCTATGCCTCATCTCCAGCATGTAGCGTCCAAGTGTGGCGTGGTTCTCGTTCTTGGCTGCATTTCGCTCTGCCTGCCGCGCGATCTGCAGAGCCTTTGCCCGACGCAAAGATTCACCGGCGACGAGCAGAAGGGTTTGAGCCCAATCTTCGCGCAGAGGGATGTGCAGTAGCCTTGGGTACTGGGCGCGCAATTGCCCAAATTCCTGGGAATCGGCCGGAATACACAGAAGCACTACGGTTGCCGGTTCGAGCGACTGCAACACGCTGGTAATTTTCCCCTCGCGCACGGGCCCAACAACGACAAGGTCGTGGGCCGGCGCATTCGGTTCATGCCATGAGTCGCTATTGAGCACAGCAATGTTTGGAGCCTGGCGTTCGGCTTGCCAGCAGGCTGTCAGCAGCCGGGCAAATTCACTATCATCAGTCAGGATGACTACGTTGGCGTGTCGCAATGAAGAATAGCTCCCCGGAGTCTTGCTCCGGACTCGCCGGAGCAGTTCGTCATCGGCTACAGTTTTTCTGCTTCGTCCAGCGTTGAGAGCAGACGTTTCGTACTGATTCCTAGGTTTACTGCTGCCTCGGTGTCCTTCGCTTGTTTGGCTACATCCACGCGCTCCTGCAGGCGAGTGACTTCTACTCGCGCCATGTTCATCGCTCGATCGAGCGATGTGGCGTTACCCGTTTCCTTAGCGGATTCCATTGCGGCGCTCACCAGGACACGGGCTACAACGGCGCGCCGCAAATCTTCGGCGGACGGCCCGTCTTCGCTTACGAATGCCGTTACTTCCCAGGAGGACAACAGAATGCGCGCTCCGCCGATCTTGACGGTGGTCATCGACCTTCCACGCGTGGGGGGAGTCGCGATTAGTTGTTCCCAGATCTGCTCCATGCAGTTTTCGAAATCCAGCGCCACAACTGAATCTGGCTCCGTGGCAGCAGGCGCTGAACGCTCCTTTGTTTTCGCGTTGACTTTGGAAGCCGCGGGCCCCGAGGGGGCTTTCTTATTAGCCGGCAGGGATTTTGCTGCTTGAGCCGGTCCTTGTTGGATTGCAGCTTCGCCCGCTTTTCCGAGTGCCTTTTCCAAAGCTTGCTCTACGTCCGCGCGCAGCCCAAGCAGCTTGTCGAAAGCCTGGCTGACTGACCTTTCCGTGTACTCTTTCTGGAAAGGCTGTTTCCACTCTTCGGCAACGGCAGAGATTTTCGTCAGCGCTTCCGACGCCGAAAGGCCGAAATTGTGACAGTCGATGGTACGTACACCGGCGGATTGCAACTGGCTGAGTCCAGCGCGGATGGCGATCAAGTCCGCATGCATTAGCTCAATCAGCGTTCGGCGGAGGAGAAAGTTAAACCGGATGAAGGCCACCAGCGCCGCGGGATCGTAAAACATCCCTCCGGCGGTTTCTTTCACCTTGCGGCCTTGTTCGATGAAGTTTGTTTTTAGAATCTCTCGCAGGCTGCGGAGGGTCTTCAATGATTCGATCATCTGCTCCAGCGGCGCGCACCACGCCAGCGGCGCCGGGTCCACTCCTCCCAGCACTGGCTCCATGACGCGCGCAACATCGATTGGCTCAATCTGTTTGTGGTAGATTTTCGCGGGCGCGCACAGCGCAAAGTACTGCACCAACAGAAAGTCGATCTTGTCCCGGTCAACGCTGCTCTTCTTCGTCTTCCGAAGGTGCCGTTGGATCAGCGCGCGCAGGCCTGTTTCGCTGGCGTTCAGCGTGGTCATCTGCAGTAGATGGCGAAGTTGATGTACCAACACACGCTGGTCCATCGAATCCAGCCATTCGTGCACTTGGCTGAAGGTTTCTAGGTCCGGTTTCTCGGGAAGGTTGCGCTTCGCCTGGGGAAAAGGGATTTCGATTTCGAGCTGCTTCGCGAGCGCCAGATAGATCGGGAATACCGCCCGGGCTTCTTTCCATTGCGCCTGCCGTGGGCTTTCCGATCGAGCCGGAGCCGGGATATTCAGCGTAGTCGTCTTGGTCACGGCTGTGTCACCACCCAGTTGCAGGGGCCTTGCAAGAATCGGACGGCCACTGCTTTTCGTTCTTCGTGATATTGCAAGCCGACAACGGTTGCCTCCGCCGGCCGTCCTTCACCAGTTGCCTCGATTTGCACGCGATCGTCGAACTCCAACGGCAAGGTCGACACGAAAATGGCGTGCTCTGGGCCCCCATATTCCACGACCGCGGCTTCGCGAAGACTACTTCTGCCTCCGCGCAGTGCGATTACTTGCACTGGAATTCGCACGGGGCGTGCATGCGGGAAAAACCTTGCTAACTGCTCCGCGCAATCTTGCCCATTCGCCGCAAGCGCCAGGTTGCCGGATTCTCGCACGTCTCCCCTCGCCGTGCCGGTCATATGGCACTCCATCTCTCGTGGCAAGGCACACTACTCGCCGCGTGAGACGTAGACTTCCGCTGACAGAGATGCACGCTGAACGCCAAAGGACTAAAAACGTGGGAGTGTTGCAACTTGCAGAAATAGCAAGCCTTACGATTTTCGCGACGCGTCTTGTTGGCTCACTCGTCTCAGCGTGAAACGTTTCCGTCTCACCGCGTCACGTGCGGCGAGTCCCAGAGGAACTGGTTTGAGACGTTTCACTGACTATTGGGGAGCAGCTTCCGGCTCGGCTCTGCCGCTTGCTGAACCCACTTTTAACGCGATGTTGTAGCGCTTCAGTTTTCGATACAGCGTTGCGCGGCTGATTCCGAGCATCTTTCCCGCCAGTGCTTTGTCTCCGTTCGCTTGCTCAAAGACACGAAGTATCGTCATTCGCTCCATCTCTGCCAGCGCCGTAGTGGACAAATTGGAGGTGTCTTGGGACGGCACGATCCCAGAACCTGCCTGTTCGCTCCGGATGGCCGGCGGGAGATCGGCAACGTCTATGACTTTCCCATCTCCCAGCGTCACTGCTCGCGCGATGCAATTTTCCAGTTCGCGGACGTTCCCTGGCCATTCATAGTGCAGCAGGCTCTTCATCGCCGCCGCCGTAACTTGAATATGCGAACCTTTCGCGTAGCGATCCAGAAAATGATGAACCAAAACGGGTATGTCCGAACGGCGCTCACGCAAGGGAGGGAGGTGCACGGTCACCACATTCAATCGAAAATACAAGTCCTTACGGAACGTTCCGGAGCGATAAGCCGCTTCCAAATCGCGATTCGTGGCCGCGATCACGCGAACATCGACGTTGACCTTCTCGTTGCTGCCGACCGGCCGCACTTCTTTCTCCTGCAAGACACGGAGTAATTTCGCTTGCATTTCCAGCGGCAACTCCCCGATCTCGTCAAGGAAAATCGTGCCTCCATCCGCTGATTGGAAGAGACCGGCTTTCGACTTCGTCGCGCCGGTAAAAGCCCCCTTTTCATACCCAAATAGTTCGCTCTCCATCAGCGTCGGCACCAACGAACCGCAATCCACGGCCACGAATGGCGTCTTTGCCATGGTTCCCCGGAAGTGAATCGCGCGGGCCGCAAGTTCTTTTCCTGTCCCGCTCTCGCCGGAGATCAGCACCGGTGTCCGGGTATCTTTCAGCCGGGAAATCATTCGGAGAACGTCCTGGATGTTCGCGGAACTGCCGATGATCCCATCGAGATTTTCTTCCGTTGTAACCCGCTCGCGCAGAAACTCGTTTTCTGTGACCAGCCGCACCTTTTCGGCCATGCGCTGCAGCAATAGCCGCATTTTTTCCACTCGAAACGGCTTCTCGATGTAGTCGTATGCCCCCAGCTTCATAGCATCAACCGCGGATTCGATTGAGCCGTGGCCGGTCATAATCGCGACTTCGGTATGCGGCAAAAGTTGTTTTGTCTGCTTCAGCAACTCCACCCCGGACATATTTGGCAGCTTCAGGTCCGTGAGCAGTAAATCCGGAGTATCCGTGTCCAGCCGTGCCAGCGCCGCCTCCGCGCTTTCCGCCTCCGCGCAGACATAACCCAAAGTGTTGCCAATCGTCATGCACAGACGGCGAATGCTTTGCTCGTCGTCCACTACCAATAGTCGTGTTTTCATCTCGTCGCTCATGGCTTCCCGAATGTCTTCTCTACCATTGATATCAATTGCTGCACCCGAAAGGGCTTTTCGATACACGGCGTCCCGCTTTGCGCCAGGAACGTCTGCGTATCGCTGTTTGCCGTGTCACCGCTGATTAAGATAATTCGCGCCTTCAATTCGGGGCGGTTCTTTTGAATCCATCCGTGTACTTCCGCCCCATTTACCGCTCCGGGCATTCGAATGTCGGAGATTACGCCCGCGTAACGCCCGTTCGAAAGCCGCTGCAATCCTTCCGCGCCCGACGATGCGTTCACCACTGCGTATCCCTTGCGCTCCAACGCCGCCCGCAGAAAGGCGGTGACGGAGGGTTCATCTTCAATGAGCAGGATCGGCCCGCCCGTCCACAATGCCTGTTGCGCCTTCATCGCCCAGCTTCTTTCGTCGCCGCGGCTGCAAGCGCCGCCTCCGTCGCCACGGGAATCCGCACCACAAAAGTGCTCCCTGCTCCCGCTTCATTGTTCCAGCATTGAATTTCCCCGCCATGTGCTCGCACGATCCCGTAGCAAATACTCAGCCCCAGCCCCGTCCCTTTGCCCACTTGCTTGGTCGTATAAAAGGGGTCAAATATGCGATGGGGATCCGTAATGCCGGTTCCGTTGTCGCTGATCGCCACTTCGATCATCTCCGCTTGCCGCCTGGTGTGAATCCTGATGCGCCCGCGCTGTCCCGCTTCCTGCACCGCATCGTACGCATTATTGAGGATATTCAGAAAAACCTGCTGCAGTTGCTGTGAGTCGCCCAACGCCGCCGCTAGGGCTTCTTCAAAATCCTCCACCACTTCAACGCCATGGCTCGCGAAATCATAACTCCGCAGTTTGATCGTTTGGCGCAAAACGCTGTTCACCTGCACGAGTTCCCGCTGCACCGGCCTCTGCCGCGCGAAGCTCAGCAAGTCCTGTACGATGTCTTTCGTTCTTTGCGTCTCCTGCAAAATAATCTGCAAATCTTCCCGCGCCGATCCAGGTACTTCGGGATTCTCCAGTAGCAGATCCGTGAAACCGAGAATCGCCGCCAGCGGGTTATTCACTTCATGCGCCACGCCGGATACTAGTCGCCCAATGGTAGCCATTTTTTCGCTGTGAGCCAGTTTTGCTTGGAGCAGCGCCGCGTCGGTAATGTCCGTCATCACCACCACGACGCTGTTCACTGCGTTCTGCTCATCTCGCATCGGGCTCAAGCTGATCGAAAAATGTCCCATCGATCCGTCGCTTCGCCGAACACGCAGCTCCAGGTTCTCCACCTGATGCCCGTGCGCCGTCGTTTCCAGCGCCGCGTCGAAATCTTCCCGATGTGAAGCCTCCACCCAGTCCACCAGCCGGTGCCCAATCAACTCGCCTTCCTGATAGCCTGCTTCATAGCAGCGCCGGTTCGCGTAACTGATCAGCCCCGCCGTATCGAGCACCAGAATCATGCTCTGCGTTGTATTCAGAATCTTCTGATTGAAGTCGCGTTCCCGTTGCAATTGTGATTGAAACGTCTTCTGCTCCGTAACGTCCAGCATCAGTCCGCGAATCTGAGCGATCCGCCCGCGGGCGTCGCGCACTGCCGTAATGTTTTGCAGCGTGTGCAGAAGCGTTCCGTCTTTGCGCCGCAGCGTTTCTTCGTAATTGCGCAACACGCCCCGTTCTGAAAGCGCGCGCAGGAATTTTTCACGCGCCTCCGGCACAGGATACAGATGCGGGCTCACGTCCGCGCGCAGCAATTCCTCACGCGAGGCGTACCCCAACATGCGCACCATCGCATCATTCACGTCCAGGAATCTGCCGTCCGGCGTCGCGAAAAACAACCCTTCCTGTATGCTGTCAAAAAGCTCGCGATAACGCCGTTCCGCTTCTCGCCGGTCGGTAATGTCCTTCAATACGTGGATCGTGCGTGTATCGTCGTCAGCCGCGCCTGGCGTTCGGGACGTCGAAACAAGAAAAATACGCTCCGCCGATGCCGCCACGTACTCTTCCTTCGCGCGATCGGTATCCCGGCAGAACGGGCATGGCAGATCGCTCCCCGTTTCCGCAATTTGCCTCAAGCTGCTCATGGCTTCGCCGACTAAGGCTACGGGCGGCACGCCAAGGTGCGAGGCAAGCGATCGGTTCGTTCGAACGATATTCCACGCCCGATCGTGCACCACAATGTAGTCGCTGATCGCATCGATGTCTTCGACCCATTGCCGTTTCGAACGCTCCAGTTGCGAGAATCGCCGGAAATTCTCCAGGGACAGCGCCGCATGGCTCGCCAGCGCATGCAGCAAGCGTTTCTCCCCTTCGCCTAGGGTCTTTCGTTTCCGGAGCAAGCACAGCGTTCCCAGCCTCTCGTTGTCGCTCGCCGCGATCCTGACAAACACGACCGCTCCGGGCTTTTCCGGAAGTGCCAACTCTTCTGAAGTTTCCTTGGGGATCGCGCGCGTTTCCACATCGTTCTGGCTGTCCTGCGCGCGCGAAATGATCCAGTTTGCGGCCGCTTCCGCTGTTGAAGCTCCGCCACGCATCGCGTGAAGTTCCGTTTCGCGTCCACGGTAAACTGCCACGCCGCCCCACATCGCGTCCAGCATTCGCGTCGCGCGGAGGGCAAACTGTTCCAGAAAATCAGGCAGATGCCGCGACTGCGCGGCCTCAACGGCCAGTTCCATCAATTCTACTGCGTGCTTCGATGTTGTCGGTGATGGATCCACGCCTCCACGCCGGGGCATGGAATGTCGCGATTCTCTTGTCTTTATTCTGCGCATTGACAAAGGGGAAGCGCCGCGCGTCTCAAATTGGGAGGCGTTGCTCCTCCCCAACCCTACCGGGGAGTCTCAATGTGAGTCAATTGCCGGGCCACGTCGTGTGGCGAAATCGCCTACAGCTGTTGTGCTTCCCAATCTCTTCCCGTCTCAGGCTGAGACCATAGTCGGCAGCACCAAGCCTACCTGAGACAAATAGTACTCCACGACCCGACTGCCGCTAACCCTCCGAATTCCGCATAACTTGTTCTTCTTCCACTACTTACCCATGTTCGAGAGGACCTCATACAATTATACGTGCGCCTCTTTGCCTTGGCATCCCACGTGCCTTCTCCTAAGCGGGGAATCTTCACATCCTTTTAGGAGTAGTGTCGATGCGAATCAGCGGGTGGAGGAAGTGGGCCGTTGCTGGAGCCGCAGCGCTCATTTTGTCGGGCGCTTCCGGATTTGCTCAGTCGGGTTCGACGGATGAGTCCAAACGCAAGGTCAAGATCAAGACCTTGCCCGTTTATCCGGAACTTGCCAGGCGAATGAACGTGGCGGGCAAGGTCAAGATTGAAGTGGTCATCACACCGGACGGACGTGTTAAGAGCACGCGCGTCGTCGGCGGACATCCGTTGCTGGTCCAGGCTTGCCAAGACGCGGTGAAGGAATGGAAGTTTGTGGCTGCGCCGGAAGAGACCACGCAGGTTGTTGAATTCGAATTTCATGCCAACTAAGGCATCAGTTGCAGAACGGTTGTTCAGGCAGAAGCGGCCATCTTCATGCTGTCCTGCCGAGGTGAGCGGAGGCATTTTGCAATGACGATCGGAAAAAAGCTTTACGCCGGTTTCGGCCTGATTCTTGGCGTCCTGGTCCTGCTGTTCCTCGTGAACATCTTCGCGGGTTTCAAGGAGAAATCCGCGCGGACGGACGCAAGTATGGCCCTTGAGAGCGTGCGCACTGTCGAGTCCGTGCGCTATCAAATCATGCTGAATCGCCTCAACATGAACAACTTCCTGCTCAGCGGCGATCCTCGCGATGAAGAGAAAGTGAACAAAGGGCTTACGGACATTTCCGACCTCGTCAAGCGCGGCGAGTCGCAAGCAGGCAATGAAGTGGTCCGCACCGCACTCATCCAGGTGGAAAGCACCGAAGCCAGTTGGGCGGACAATTTTGCCAAGCCGCTCATTGCCAAGCGCCATCAGGTCGATTCCGGCGACGCTACCGTCTCCGACCTCCAGATTTTTTATCTCCAGAAAGATCCTTCGTCCTGGCTGACGAAGTCTTCTGTCGTTCTGGATCAAAGCAATGCCGATATCACCAAGTTTCTCGATCAAACCACCAAGTCGGCGAACACCGCGAGTGCTGTCAGCGCTTTCGTGACCATCGGTGGAACCTTGCTCGCCCTTGTCGCCGGAGGATTTGTCGCCGTCTGGACCGCCAAGTCCATCACCGAACCTTTGACGCATCTCATCACCGTCGCTCGCGAAATCGGCGATTCGGGCGACCTCGATCAGAACATCGATATTCACCGCAACGACGAAATCGGCGCTTTGGCTACTACTTTCAACAATATGGTGGCCTATTTGAAAGAAATGGCCAGTGTTTCCATGGCCGTTGCCGAAGGCGACTTGACCGTGGAAGTCGTTCCGCGTTCGAAACGCGACACCCTGGGCAACGCTTTTCTGCGCATGTCCCACGGGTTGCAGGAACTTGTTCGCACCACTCGCGATTCCGCCGGCCAGGTTTCCGCCGGTTCCAATCAAGTTGCTGGCGCAGCCGACGAATCCGCCAAGGTCAGTGTTCAGGCCTCGTCCGCGATTGAAGAAGTCACCAGCACGATGCACGAGATGAGCATCAACGTGCAAAACGTCGTGAAGAACACGCAAGTTCAGGCTTCCAGCGTAGCGGAGACCTCCGCTTCTATCGACCAGATGGTCACTTCCATTCAGCGCGTCGCCGATACCGCAAAGGTTTTGCTCGATATCGCCAACCGCTCGCGTGAGGAAGTGGTCACTGGCATTCAGACCATGGAAAAGGCCACCGATGGCCTAAACCGCACCAACCAGGCCATTCAGTCCTCTGCGGAAATCATCAACATCCTCGGTCATCGCGCCGATGACATCGGAAAGATCATTGAAGTCATCGATGACTTGGCTGAGCAGACGAACCTGCTCGCACTCAACGCGGCCATCGAGGCGGCCCGCGCCGGTGAACACGGCCTTGGCTTTGCCGTCGTCGCCGACGAGGTTCGCAAACTTGCTGAAAAGTCCACGCAGTCCACCAAGGAAATTGCCGACCTGATTCAAAGCATCCAGCGCGAAGCTCGGCAGGCCGTCGAAAACATGGAGCGCAGCACGCGCATCGTCGAGGAAGGTCTCACTCTCGGCAACGACCTGGGCTCCGCGCTGCACAAGATTTCCAACGTGGTCACCGAAGTCTACAAGTTCTCTCAGGAAATCGGCGCTGCCACTAACGAGCAATCGGTTGGCTCTTCACAGATCGCCAAAGCCACCAGCCGCCTCACAGAAATTACTCAGGAAATCAATTCCGCCGTGGAAGAACAGGCTTCCGGGGCGCAGGCTGTTGTTCGCGCCATGGACAAAATGCGCGAACTCGTGCAGCAATCGGCTTCCAGTTCAACGGAACTTTCTGCGGCCGCCGAACAGATGCTCAAGCTCTCGCGCAATTTACTCGACAGCATGGACCGTTTTGTCCTCGACCGGGCCAACCAGCAGCGCCCGCGCCGCGGCGAATCGTACGGCGGCAAGCGTCGTGGTGCGGAATCGGACCGTTCGCAAGAATCGGAGTACGCCGAACTGGTTCGTTCCTAGAGGGCCGGAGACCTCTCGATGGAAAAAGATCTTCAAGTCGTCGGTTTTCGCATTGGCAATGAAACGTACGGTGTTCGCATTGCTGCTGTGCGAGAGATTGTGCGTGTACCGGAGATTACTTCGGTCCCCAGCGCTCCCGATCTGATCGAAGGTGTCATCAACCTCCGCGGGAAAATCATTCCCGTCATGGACCTTCGCAAGCGGTTCGGCCAGACCGAGATTCAGAACGACAAGAGGAATCGTATCCTCGTCGTCGAGCTGAACAACAAGCTGGTCGGACTCATCGTCAACGCGGCTTCGGAGGTCCTGAAGATTCCGCCCTCCGAGATCGAAGCCCCGGGCAGCGTCTTTGCGGAAGGCGAATCCGGATACGTCACAGGCGTCGGCAAATTGAAGGGACGCCTCATTATTCTGCTGGACATTTCCAAACTGTTGCATCGCCCGGAGTTCAAACGACTCGAGGAGGCCGCGGAACCCGTCGCTACCGCAAGGTAAAGTGTTTTTCCGGCTTGCTGGTAAAACAGCCGGACTGCGGGCCCGCTCCACGAAAACACAATGGGAACGATTACTGCCCAGGTCCAACTCACCGAAGCCGAGCTGAAGCTTCTCCAGACGCTGGTCTACCAGGAATGCGGTATGTTCTTTGATGAGCGTCGCTCTCACTTCCTCAAAGATCGCCTACAACGCCGTCTGAAAGCCTGCCAGCTCGATTCTTTCTATGCGTATTACCGCCTTCTTACGAGCAGGGAAGGACGCGCTGAGCTTGCTCTCCTTCTCGAAAATCTAACCGTCAACGAAACTAGTTTCTTCCGTAATCGACCGCAGCTCGATCTCCTTCAAAAATCCGTTCTTGAGGATATTCTGCGCCGTAAGCAGGAGCGCCGCGATTACACCCTCCGCGTCTGGAGCGCTGGTTGCTCCGCCGGCCAGGAGCCTTACACCGTCGCCATTTTGATCTGCGATGCGCTCGCCTACTACTACCTGCGGAATCCGCTTCCCTTCGATATGCCATCGCCGAAGCCGCTCATTCCTCCGCCATGGAAGGTGGAAATCGTCGCTTCGGACATCAGCTATGCCAGTCTTCGCGTTGGGCAGGAAGGTCTCTACACCGAGCAGCAGATGGAGCCCGTGGATTACACCTGCCGGCTCCGCTATTTTGAAAAAGCCGGCGATAAGTACAAGGTCAAGGCGCAGCTCAAAGAACTCGTGCAGTTCGATTTTCACAATCTGAAAACCGAGTTCCTGCCTCGCCGTAACGACATCATCCTGTGCCGCAATGTCATGATTTATTTCGACGAAGCCGAACAAAAGCGTTTGATCGAAAAGTTTTGGCACTGCTTGAATCCGGCTGGATATCTTTTTGTTGGGCATGCGGAAAGCCTGTTCGGGTTGTCCCAGAAGTTCCGCATGGTCCACGAAAACAACGGCACCGCTTACCAGCGCAACGAGGTCACTACGTGAGTCGTCCCCCCGACGATCGCGGCGGCGAGCTGCGGGCTCTTTTCTTTGAGAGCGCCAACGAGATCCTTCAGTCCCTCAATGAAGCGGGACTGGAGCTCGAAGCTCGTCCCTCGGACGAGGAAGTCATTCGCCGGATTCGCCGCGCCATCCATACCTTGAAAGGTGATTCCGCCGCCTGCGGTTTTCACAGACTCAGTGAGCTCGCCCACGAATTGGAAGACGTGCTGACGCCACAAGTCGCACAGGCTCGCGGCGCCGATTTGGCGGAACTCGTTCTTACCGCCGCCGACAGTTTTGGCGCCATGCTCACCTGCTACCAGCGCCGCAAGGAACCGCCTGCCGTGGATGCCCTCCACGCCATGATTCGTAAATTATTGGAAGCCCCCGCATCTCGGAAGGCTGCTGTTTCTGCCGAGCCTCAATTGCCGGCGCAATTTGCCTGGACCGAATACGAACAGCTTATGATTTCGGAAGCCGTGCATCGCGGCGAGATTGTTTACAACGTCGCTCTCCGCATTGACCCCAACAGCTTGATGCGCGCCGCCGCTTTCCAGCTCATTCGCAATGTTCTTCATGGTAGCGGTACCGTCATCGCTTTGCGACCGGAAGACAATGTGGCTGCCGCCACCGTGGAAATCGTCGAAGCCGCCTTGGCCAGCTTTCAGTCGGAAGAACGGCTTCTTCAGCGCTGCCGCATTCCTTCGATCGTTGCCGATGTGCGTCTCGAACGCGCTGCAAACGCGGAAACCCCCGAACATGAATTGCTCGGTGACTTATTGGAGGCGCAGGCGGCAAAATTGGCCGCCGGGGTTGCCGATACGCACGAAAGCGCGCTGGCAAGCAGTTCCAGTTCTTCGGGTTCTGCTGCAACTGCCGTTGCGGAAAGCACGCTGCGCGTTGATGCCGCCCGCGTCGATGCCGTCATGAATCTCGTGGGCGAATTGATCATCGGAAAATCCATGCTCAATCGCACGCTCACTGAGTTTGACCAGAAGCACGCCCGAGATCCCTTGCGTGCCAAGCTTGCCGACGCCATGGCGTTTCAGGCGCGCATCTTAGATGAGCTGCACAAGTGTGTCTTGAAAATCCGCATGGTACCGGTTGAGCAGCTATTCCGACGCTTCCCCCGGCTCGTCCGCGACGTCGCCAAGCAGTGCGGCAAGGACGTGGCTCTTGAACTCTCTGGCCAGAACACCGATCTCGACAAAGGTATTCTTGACGCACTTGCGGAACCGCTCATGCATCTTGTCCGCAACTCTGTGGATCACGGTATTGAGCCAGCCGAGGAGCGCGTCAGCGCTGGGAAGCCCGCTCGTGGCACGGTCTATCTCAACGCCTATCACCAGGGCACCCAGGTCGTGATCGAGGTTCGTGACGACGGCCGCGGCATGGACCCCGCCCAATTGCGCGCTCGCGCGGTTGAAAAGGGCATCTTGAAACTCGATGAGGCCAAGCGCCTGACCGATCAGGAAACACTCAATCTTATTTTCGAATCCGGATTTAGCACCGCTTCCGAAGTAACGGAAGTGTCCGGTCGTGGCATCGGGATGGATGTCGTTCGAACTGTCCTCGATCGCCTCAAGGGGACTGTCCATATTTCGTCCCAATTGGGCCGCGGCACCATCATTCAACTTCGCGCGCCGCTCACGCTTGCGAGCATTCAAACGTTGCTCTTCCGCGTTGGCGGCCGTCTTTTTGCTGTGCCGCTCTCTTCCGTTGTGGAAATCACGCGCATCACCGACCCCGAGATTCATCGTGTGGACCAGCGTGAAGTGCTGCGCCTTCGCGAACAGATTCTTACCCTCGTGCGTCTGGATCATCTTAGTCGTTTGCGTAGTATCGACACCCAGCCGGTTCGAAAGAAACATTTTGTCATCGTCATCGGCGCGGCCGAAAAGCGTTTTGGCCTGGTCGTGGATAGTTTGGTCGGCGAAGAGGAACTGGTGATCAAAGCGCTTCCCGGCGAAATTGTTTCCAGCGATTTGGTCAGTGGTGCCTCCATTCTCGGTGATGGAACGGTTGTCCTCATCCTCAATGTTCCTGCGGTCCTTTCGCGGCTGTCTCGCGCTACGCCACTTGGAGCAATCGCATGAGCGATCGTATCCGAGTTCTCGTTGTCGATGATTCCGCTCTCATGCGGAAACTGATCCCCGCAATTCTTGCACGCGATTCTTCCATCGAAGTGGTTGGCACGGCCATGGACGGCGCCTTCGCACTGAAAAAGATTGAAGAGCTCCAGCCGGATGTGGTCACGCTCGATCTGGAAATGCCCCGCATGGACGGTATGGAAACGCTGCGCCTCATCATGCGGCGCGCTCCTTTGCCGGTCATTCTCTTTAGCACGCATTCAAAAGAGGGCGGCTACGCCACGCTGAAAGCGCTCGCGATGGGTGCTGTGGATTTTCTCGCCAAACCGAAAGATGCCGCCGCAGGCCACCTCGACGACATCGCTGACCAGTTAATTGCAAAAATAAAGGTTGCCAAGCGCGCTGCCGGCCGCAAACTTCCGCCCGCCGTTGTTGGCGAGGAACCGCATGCGCCAAAAAAGGGAAACCGCGCGACGCTGCCTCCGCGCCGTGTGATTGCCATTGGAATTTCAACCGGTGGTCCGAACGCGTTGCAATTTGTCTTGTCGCAAATCCCTGCGGATTTTCTTTCCACAATTGTGGTCGTCCAGCACATGCCCGAAGGTTTCACCGAAATGTTCGCCAAGCGCCTCGATGAATGCTGCTCTCTCGAAGTTCACGAAGCGCGTTCTGGCGATCTCCTGCTGGCCGGCCGCGTTTTAATTTGCCCGGGGAATCGCCACATGATGGTTCGAAGGATGCCGCGCGGTGACATGGTGATTCTCTCCGATGGCGCGCCCGTGAACGGGCATCGTCCGTCCGCCGACGTTTTATTTCATTCCGTCTCGCAGGAATTTGGACTCACTGCCGTTGGAGTTTTGATGACTGGCATGGGCGACGACGGAGCGGAAGGGCTTGGCGCAATCAAGGCGGCCGGAGGAATGACTGTCGCACAAAGCGAAGACACTTGCGTCGTCAGCGGCATGCCGCGTGCGGCAATTTTGAAAGGTTATGCAAACAAGATTATTCCTCTCGATGGACTTGGTGCGTACCTGGTGAACAATTATGGCGCGGAACGCGGCGCCACCGAAAAAGTCGAGAAGCACGAAAAGCTTGAAAAGAACGATAAGAACGAAAAGATCGAAAGGACACCTGTGCCATCCCAGCGCTCGTGAAAGCGAGAGCCGGGATAAGGAGAAGGCCATGAAACAATTTGCCGCTCTGCTTCGGAAAGACAATCAGCCGGTTCGCTACCTGGTGGTGGACGATTCCGTCTTCGCGCGCAAGAATCTCATCAAAATGATCGAGATGTTCGGCGGTGAAGTGGCCGGCGAAGCCGGAGATGGCTTGACGGCCATCGCGGAATTCAACCGGATTAGTCCGGACATCGTGCTCATGGACATCACCATGCCGCAGATGGAAGGGATCGAGGCGGTGGAGCGCATTGTGCGGCAGCACGCCAACGCCCGCATCGTAATGGTCTCGTCCGTCGGATACCAGGAAAATATCCTGGCGGCGCTCCAGAAAGGCGCGAAGCATTTTGTCCAGAAGCCGGTGAAACCGGAAGTGCTGTACGAAATTCTTCGGTACGTGCTCAGCGACGATCCCAACGCCGTTGGCGCGCCGGTGGCGCTGGCAGGAGAACACCGCTCATGAGAATGGAATTGATTCAGCCGTTCATCAATGCCGCGGATGCGGTTTTCGCGGAGTCGCTGCAGGGGCCGACGAAAATCGTGGACCTGGAAATGGATGGAGACGCGTATCGCCGCAAAGGCGTTGCCGCGCTGATCGCCATCAAGGGCGACATTGAAGGCCGCGTGATCCTCGACTTGTCGCCGGAAGTGGCGATCAGGGTGGCGAGCCAGCTCGCGGGGACGGAAGTGGAAGCCAGCGAACAAGTCGTGAAAGAAACGGTTTGCGAGCTGGCGAATATGGTCATCGGAAATTCGGTGACGTTGCTGAACGACCAGGGATTTCATTTCAAAGTCTTTCCGCCGGAAGTTCACATGAATGAAACGGGATTGGCCGGAAACGCCGACACGGAAGCGCTAGTCATTTGCATTGAAACGCCGTGCGGCGGAATTTATTTGAATATCGCGATGCATTACTTGCATCGGCGCCGGCAGGAGCGCAACGCGATTCCGGCGCTGGACTGAAGTAAGCAGTGTCCCCGACAAAGTCGAGGCGGGCCCGTGTTCCGTCACTCGTGTCCCGTGGCTCCGACGGATATTTCCTCAGGGGTTGTTCGCCGTAGTTTCATTACTTTTTACTTTTATGCACTTTCGCTCGAGTACCCGCAGGCGCTTTCCTCTTCAATTTGATCCGATTGTAATCAACAGCGGCACGGACGAGATTTTTTAGAGCACGCTCATTAATCGTATCGCCCTCGAATAAATCGATCGCTCGCCACGCGTTGCCTCCGAGGCCCGCGTTGAAGAGCTTGTCAGGGTCCGGAAGGCTCGCCCCGTGGGAAAAAGTAAGCTTCACCTTATCTTTGTGGGCGTTGCCGACCGCGATGATTCCGTCGCGAGACCACACCGGGCTTCCCATCCACTTCCATTCCTCGATGATCTCCCGGTCGGCGTCAAGGATGCTCTTGCGGATGCCGGCGAACGTTTTGCCACGCCAGTCTGTGAGTCCTGCGATCAGCTGGTCAATACGTTCCGATGGATTCATTTGATTTTTATGCCTCTCATTCTTGTCCCGTTTTCATCCGAGTAGTTTTATTGGGTAGCCTTTAGGGGGAAAGGGTAAATTTGAGTCTTTCTATCAGCGCGCCGACATTGGCAAGGGACGGCCATGCCGGCAGCGGTTCGCTACAGCATCTTGTTAGATCGCTCTTTTCGAAATAAGTCGTCGAAGGACATGGCCTTTCCACATCCACAATCCCGAAAGGAGCAATACAGGAAGAAAGATATACCGAACAGTGGGGGCGTAATTTGGAGTGTCCGAGGGTGAATCATAAATGTAACCGAGTATCGGAATGCCACAAACGATGTGAATCCAGCGAAAAATCGAACGTTTGGTGGCTTCTGTCATGATGAGTTTGTCCTCCTTTTATCCGTGATACCGGGTCATCCACTCTGGCCTAGCCATGGCGGCAAGTTGGGCGTTTCGATACCGAACTGCTTGGCGTACTCCGCGTTCAGCCGCTGCCAGCCGCCGAACTTCATGGCCTCGGGGCCGACGATGCGTCCAATGGGCTGACCAGCGAGAAGCCGCTCTAGCACATCGAAGCAAATGTGCCACCCGGCGGCACCCATGGAGATGAAGCGGTGACCGATGTTGGTCCACAGCGTCAGGCGCGTGCCGCCAACCAAGTCTTCGAGTTCCCACCGCATATCGAAGCCACCCCACTTGTACTCAAGCACCTCAGGAGCGTCGGCTCGCGTCACTTTTGTCTCGGTAACGTGCAGCGCAGGCGCTCCCACCGTGGTGAGCTTCACCGTGGCTCCAACCGTGCCCAGGCTCCCATCGGCGTCGAAAGGCGCCCACTCACGCAGATGCGCTGGGTCGGTAAGCGCTTGCCAGACTTTTTCCGGCGAGTGGCGCAGTTGTCTGACGAGAATGAGCGTCCACTTCTCTCCGTCTTTTCGCACCTGCGCCCCGCAGGCCGGACCCGGTGTGTACTGCTTGCGCTCTAGCATCTATCTTCTCCTTGGCCTCAATAGCGTGCCAGCTGGGTCAGCTGAATCAGGTTGCCACAGGTGTCGTTCAGCATCGCGATGGTCGAGCCGGTCACGTCCTTGGGCGGCATCGTGAACTCGGCACCGCGCGCCTTGATCCGCTCGTAGTCGCCCTTGACGTCGTCGGTGAAGAACATCGCCGCCGGCTGATTCTGTTGAAACATCGCCTGCTGATATGCCTTGGCCGCGGGATTGTTGTTCAGCGCCAGCTGCAGCTCAGTGCCGTTCGGCTCTTCGGGGGAGGCCACGGTCAGCCAGCGGTAAGGGCCGTTGCCGAAATCGGACTTCTTGGCAAAGCCCAGTACGTCGGTATAGAAACTCAGGGCCTTGGCCTGGTCGTCCACATATATGCTGGTCAGTTTGATTCTCATTTCTTCTCTCCTTTGTCACGTTCGCGGTTTGGGCCGCGTGCTCTTTTCTTTGTCTTCCTTTTCGCCGGTGCTGATTGATCTATGCGGTCGAGGTGGCGTTCGAGAGCATCCAAGTGCGCGGACCAGAACCGGCGAAACTGAGCCAGCCAGGCATCCAACTCCTGAAATGGTTCAGGTTTCAGTCGATAGAGGCGGCGCTGTGCGTCCACCGTGGACTCCACGAAACCGGCCTCGCGCAGCACTCGCAAGTGCTTTGACACGGTCGGCTGCGGCATTCGAAGCTGACGCTCGATCTCTCCCACCGATTGTTGTGACGAGACCAGCAGGCCCAATATCGCGCGGCGGTTCGGCTCCGCAATGATGTCGAACACAGATTCCATGCTCTTAATATACGCTACAGGGCATATGCGTGTCAAGGCATATTTAGTTACGGCTTTTGTCGCTCCGAGCTGCCATGTCCGCGGCGAATGCGATTATTATTTGAAGAAGCCCGTGGAGTTAGACCTGATCAGTACAGATGAGCATGTGCTGGCCCCAATAGTATTCCTCCAGAGCTGGCCATTTGTCTCATCGGCCACGTATGTTGACCTAAACTTTTTGCCTTGCACGTCTTCCAACGCACGCGGCCGGCTTGACGAAGCTCTTGTTATGGACATAACATCAAGAAGAAATGACCGTACGCAATGGACGGATGGCTGGATGGCTGCTGCTGACGTTCACCCTGCCTACAAAGCGGGCCAGCCAAAGAGTAGAGATTTGGCGAAAGCTGCAGCGGTTCGGAACCGTGCCGCTCGGCAACTCCGGCTACTTGCTCCCCAGCAGCCCAAGCAACGAAGAGCGCTTCGAGTGGCTCGCGACAGCGATTCGGAAATACGGAGGGGACGCATCGGTGGTCCATGTGGAATCCATCGACAATCTTTCCAGGCCTCAGCTGATTGGCCGTTTCGCCGAAGCGCGCGCGCGCGAGTATCAGGAGCTGATCCGCGAGCTGCAGAGGTTTTCCTCGACGCGCGTGGAAGGAAAAGGCGCGGGCCGTCTCAGTCGGCTGCGGAATCGATTCCAAGAGATCGTCGACGTCGATTTCTTCGACAGCCCGTTGCAGAAGCGCGTTCAGGAATTGCTGGAGCAGGCGGCCCGATCGCACGCGGCCAAATCAGGGGCCGCCGCTAACAGCAAGATCAATCCGAAAGACTACAGGGGCAGAGTGTGGGTGACGAGGCCGAGGCCGGGTGTTGATCGCTGCGCGTCCGCCTGGCTGATTCGCCGTTTTATCGACCGGAAGGCGCGGTTTGCCTTCGCGCCCGAAGACCGCGTGTCGGCGGGTGCGGTGCCCTACGACATGTTCCACGAAGAAGGGTTCGGACATCGCGGCGACGATTGCACGTTTGAAACGCTCACCAAACAGTTTCACGTCCGCGACCCGAAGGTTGGCCTGATCGGACAAATCATTCACGACGCGGATCTCCTCGACGACCGCTTCGGCCGCAAGGAGGGCTATGGAGTGGACGAAATCTTGAAAGGGTGGGCACAGCAAGGAATTTCGGATGACAAACTTCTGGAGCGCGGGATGGAACTCATCGAAGGACTCTACCACGCGCCGCGGAAGTGAATTGAGGAGCAGACGGACGTGTTCGCAAAACATCGGAGCTATTGGAAAGCGGCGACCAGCGTGGTTTTGCTGTTGGCGTTGGGACGGCCGGTGCTGGGGCAGTCCGGTCAGCAAAAGACGAGAGTATTCACGCTCGAAGAAGCGGTGAACTTTGCTCTCAAGAACTACCCGGCAGTGCGCGCTTCGCTTGAACGAGTCCGGGCCGCGGAAGCAGGCGTAGGCCTGGCCCGGACGAACTACCTGCCGCGAGCGGACGTTCTCTGGCAGGCCAATCGGGCAACCGACAACAACATCACGGGATTGCTGCTGCCGCAATCTATCATCGCTCCCATCTCAGGCCCGGTTCCGATTGCGACATCGAATCAGAGCGCCTGGGGAAGCGCGGCGGGACTGTTGTTTTCCTGGGAGCCACTCGACTTTGGCTACCGCGGAGCCAGGGTGGATGCGGCGCGAGCCGCTCAGAATCGTGCGGCTGCGGAGGCTTCGTTAACCCGTTTGGATGTGGGCATCGCCACGATCAATGCCTACATGACACTGCTCGCCGCTGAACAGACGGTACGCGCTGCGGAGTCAGATGTGCAACGGCGCGAGGAGTTTGCGAAATCAGTTCACGTTCTTGTGGACAATCAGCTTCGTCCGGGCGCGGATGCTTCGCGAGCTGATGCCGACCTCGCTCGTGCAAGAGTCAGCCTGGCAAGGGCGCAACAGCAGGACGCGATAAGCCGCACCTTTTTGGCCGATATCCTAGGGATCGCCGATTCCCGGGTTGAAATTCAGGAAAGCGGTTTGGTCGGAGGTATGCCCGGTTCGTCGCCTGAGGCGGCTCCCGTATCCGCGAACCCGGCAGCGAAAGCACAGCAAGCGCGCGTCGAAGAGTCGCTGTCTCAGGTGCATATTCTCGACCGCTCCTACTATCCGAAGCTCTATTTCCAATCCTCCGTGTACGGACGTGGCAGCGGCTTGGACCCAACCGGAAAATTTCTTGGAGGCACTGAGGGCCTGGCTCCGGACCGGTCCAACTGGGCCGCCGGTCTGACGGTAACGTTTCCCGTGTTCGACATTTTCTCGATACGTTCGAAGAAGGCGGTCGAGGCCGCGAATGAGCGCGCGGAAAAGGCTCGTTATGACCAGACAGTCCAAGATTTGACGGGACAACTCGGCAAGGCGCAGGCTTCGCTCGAAGGCGCAAGAAAAGTTGCGGAGAACACGCCTGTCGAACTCGAAGCCGCCCACAGCACCGAAACCCAAGTACGTGCTCGTTACCAAGCCGGCCTCGCGACACTTGTAGATGTCTCCGATGCGGAGAGCCTGCTGGTGCAAGCGGAAATTGACGATGCATTGGCGCGTTTGGCCGTCTGGCAGAACCTGGCCTCCGTTGCGGCGGCGCAAGGGGACCTTGCACCTTTCCTGCAACTGCTGCCGGGCAAGACTAAGGAAGGGCTTTAGTCATGTGGCTCCTGCGCAGCGCGCTTCGCAATCCGATCTCCGTCATCGTTCTCGTGATCGCTGTGGCTTTGTGCTCGATTCTCGCCCTTCTGCGCATGCCCATCGATATTTTCCCGAACCTGAATCTGCCGGTGATCTATGTCGCGCAACCGTACGGGGGAATGTCTCCGGCGCAGATGGAAGGTTATCTCGTCTACTACTACGAGTATCACTTCCTTTACATCACCGGGATTGAGTCGGTGGAATCGAAGTCCATCCAAAACGTAGGATTGCTGAAACTCACGTTTCATCCGGGCACAGACATGAGCCAGGCGATGGCGCAGACCGTGGGGTACGTGGACCGCGCGCGCGCGTTCATGCCTCCCGGAACAGTTGCTCCGTTTATCATGCGCTTCGACGCCGGAAGCGTCCCGGTCGGCTACCTGGTTTTTTCGAGCGCGACAAAGAGTGTGGCCGAGATCCAAGACCTTGCTTTAAACCGCGTGCGCCCGCTTTTCGCCACCCTGCCCGGAGTCTCCGCTCCCCCTCCATTCGGAGGGGCGGCCCGAACGATTGTGGTGAGCGTCGATCCCAGCCGTCTCCGCGCCTACCGCATGGCCCCGGAAGAAGTGGTGCAGGCGCTCAACGCGGGAAACACGATTGTGCCAGCGGGGAATGTGCGGACCGGCGACTTGTTGCGTCTCGCGCCGATCAATTCGGTGGTCACGAATATCAAAGACCTGCTAAACCTTCCGATTCGCACGGGAGCGGGACCCACGGTCTTCTTGAGAGACGTCGGGACGATAGAGGATTCGAGCGACATCATCACCGGCTATGCCGAAGTGAATGGACGCCGCACGGTCTATATTCCCGTGACGAAGCGCGCCGACGCCTCGACGCTGAGCGTCGTCAGCGAAGTGAAGGCCAGCCTCGCGCAATTCCAGTCGGTTGTTCCGCCGGACATCAAGATTGACTACGAATTCGACCAGTCGTCCTACGTTCGGAACTCGCTGCTATCCGTCGTGAAGGAGGGACTCTTAGGCGCGGTCTTGACGGGCGTGATGGTGTTCCTCTTTTTGCGCGACTGGCGGAGTTCTCTCATCGTGGTCGCGACGATTCCGTTTGCCTTGCTGACCGCGGTCGTCGCCTTGTGGGGCGCGGGTCAGACGGTCAACATCATGACGCTCGGAGGCCTGGCGCTGGCGGTCGGAATTCTTGTCGACGAATCGACCGTGGTTATGGAGAACATTCACAGTCACCTGGGACAAGGACGAGGGCGTGCGGTCGCGGTTCTCGAAGCGAGCAAGGAAGTACAGATTCCGCGGCTGCTGGCGATGCTGTGCATTCTCGCCGTGTTTGTTCCTTCTTTTTTCATGACCGGAGTCTCGCACTCGCTCTTCGTGCCGCTTTCACTGGCTGTGGGCTTCGCGATGGCCGCCTCGTACTTGTTGTCGAGCACTCTTGTGCCGGTGTTATCTACGTGGATTCTGCGCGAGCATACGCCGGAAGCGGAGGACGCTCCTTCGCTGTTGCATCGGGTGCGCGACAGACTCGGCCGCATCCTCGCCCGCCTGACCGCAAACCGCGGCCTCACGATCTCGGCATATGTTCTCGGTTCACTTTTGGTGATTGCTCTGCTCGCGCCGTATCTCGGACGAGAAATCTTTCCGCGGGTTTCCTCGGGTCAACTTCTCCTGAGGTTCCGCGCGCCCGTCGGCACGCGAGTGGAAACAACGGAAAGACTCACTCTCGGCGTTCTGCATGCAATTCAAGAGGCGGCCGGCGCGGGAAACGTCAGCGTTACGCTGAGCTATATTGGCGCGCCTCCTCCCAACTATCCGATCAACACGATTTATCTCTGGACCAGCGGTCAGCATGAAGCTGTATTGCGCGTGGCGCTGAACCCGGACGCTAATATCCGGGTGAATGAGTTCGAAGAGCGTCTGCGAAAGCTCTTGCCTGATAAATTTCCGGGCTGTCAGTTTTCCTTCGAAGCCGGAGACATCGTTACACAGATCATGAATTTCGGCGCTCCGACTCCCGTCGAAATCAATGTGGGGGGACCCGATCTCGCAGCGGATCGTGCGCTTGCCGCGAAGCTCCGTTCGGAAGTCAGCAAGATTCCTGCGCTCCGCGATCTGCAATACGATGAACCGCTCGACTACCCGAGCATCAACATCGACGTAGACCGCGAACGTGCCGGTCAGTTGGGAGTGACAACAGCGGGCGTGGGTCGTTCGTTCCTCGCGGCAACATCTTCGAGCCGCTTCGTAACACCGAACTATTGGGCTGATCCGAAATCGGGAGTCGGATATCAAGTCCAGGTACAGGTCCCGCAGTCGAACGTATCTTCGATCCAGGATGTTGAGCACATTCCCGTGACGCAAGGCGCGGCCGCGCATCCGCTGATGGGCGATGTGGCGCAGGTCGGCTATGGAAGTGTCGTCGGGGAATACCACAGGCTGAACGGACAGCGTATGGTGACGCTCACTGCGAACGTCGCGGGGGAAGATTTGGGTCGAATTTCGGGTGAGCTGGACAGTGCGATCAAGCGCGTGGGCGAAATCCCTCGCGGGGTAAAGGTGACCATCCGCGGGCAAATCGGCCCGATGAAGCAGACGCTGACGAACCTGGGCATCGGACTCCTGCTTGCGGTTTTGGTAATTTACCTACTGCTGGCCGCGAACTTTCAATCCTTGAGGCTCGCGTTCGTGGTGCTCTCGACGGTGCCAGCGGTTATCTGCGGCGTGCTCTTCGTTCTACTAGTTACTCGCACGAGTCTAAACATTCAGTCGTTCATGGGAGCAATTATGGCCATCGGGGTTGCCGTGGCGAACGCGATTTTGTTGGTCACATTCGCGGAGGAATATCGTCGGCAAGGAAATACCTCCACTGCTGCTGCGATTCATGGGGCGAGAACCCGTATGAGGCCGATTTTGATGACCAGCATGGCGATGATTGCTGGAATGGTTCCTATGGCTCTCGGAATCGGCGAAGGAAGCCAGCAGACAGCTCCGCTCGGGCGCGCCGTCATCGGAGGATTGTTGTTCGCCACGGCGGCAACACTCCTAATTCTTCCGCTCGTGTTTTCCTTAGTGCAAGAACGCGCCGGCGTCAAGTCGCCATCGCTTGATCCTGATGACCCTGCGAGTGCCTTCGCGAGGAGTTCAAACCCAGTGCCCGGAGGAGCGGCATGACCCAAGCCCGGATTCCGTTGATTCTAATCCTTTGCACGACACCCAGCTTTTGCGCTTCTTGCGGCACCAATTCGGGCTCCAGCACCAGCGCTCAGGGAATGGCGTCGCCTACACCAACCGTCGCAGTGGCTAAGGTTACGTCGAAGAAGCTGTCCATCACAACCCGGTTGCCCGGAGAACTGCAAGCCTATGAAGTGGTCGCTGTCTTTCCGAAAGTCACTGCCTATGTCGATTCGATCAGCGTGGATCGCGGGTCGCGCGTGAAGGCTGGACAGCTGATGGCCCGGCTAGTTGCGCCAGAAGTCGCGGCACAGCGAGCTGAGGCACAGTCCAAACTCCAGGCCGCCGAGGCGCAGCGGGCTGAGGCGGAAGCCAAGCTCGCCTCCGATCAGAGCACCTACGAACGCTTGAAGAGTGCATCTGCGACGCCCGGAGTAGTTGCTGGAAATGACTTGGAGATCGCCCAGAAGAGCGCCGAAGGAGACCGTGCGCGACTCCAAGCGCTCCGCGAGAGCGCGGAAGCGGCGAAATCGGCACTAAAGTCGGTCACAGAGATCGAAGGGTACCTCCAAGTGCGGGCTCCTTTCGACGGCATTGTGACGGAACGGAACGTACATCCGGGATCTCTTGTGGGGCCTCCAACAAGTGGCTCGGGAGCGGCCATGCCGATGCTACGGGTCGAAAAGACCGCTAGGCTCCGCCTCGTTGTTCCTGTCCCAGAGAAATATGCGACGGGCATCAACGTCGGAAGCAAGGTTGAGTTCAGCGTTCCTGCCTTCCCCAGTCAGACATTCGCGGGGACGATTGCCCGTGTTGCTCATTCCGTGGACGTGAAAACGCGGACCATGCCGGTCGAACTAGACGTCAACAATTCGGACGGGCGTTTGAGTTCCGGGATGTTTCCTGAAGTCCTTTGGCCGGTGCGACGGACCGAACCTACTCTCTTCGTTCCAACGTCTGCGGTTGCCAGAACCACAGAGGCTACGTTTGTCATCCGCATTCGAGGGGGGAACACCGAGTGGGTAAACGTCCAAACTGGCGAACTGGACGGCAAGTCCATTGAGGTGTATGGCGGTCTACACGAAGGTGACGAAGTGGCGGTGCTGGGCACCGACGAACTGCGCGCCGGGAGTCATGTCGTGACAAAGCAAGTTACTGAGGCCGCCACGGGGAAGTAGGGCAGGGACAAATTTCACCAGCCAATTAACACAGGAGGTGTTTGATGTTAGGAATCATGAAACGTACGACGCCTGCGATGCTGGCTTGTCTCGTTTTTTGGTCAGTATCTGGGCATGCGCAGGAAATTCCGAGCGACTACCAGGAAGTTCTGAAATCCCTCGACCGCAAAGGGGATTTCAAGGACGGGGTACTGAAGGTCAATATTCCCCGCAACGATCTCAAGATGACCGTGCAAGGGATATCGACACCAACTCCGTTCGGGTTCGGCGGATGGGTTGCGTTCACAAAGACAACGGATGGCAACGAAGTGATGATGGGCGACTTGGTGTTGCTTCAGGATGAGGTAAATCCCGTGATGTCCGCCCTCCTCGACAACGGAATCGACGTGACGGCCCTGCACAATCATTTCTTATGGGATGACCCACACGTGTTCTACATGCACGTTCATGGAATGGGGAACGCGGCTGACCTCGCGCGTCGAGTGAAGCCGGCTTTCGATTTGATCGGCCACGTGAAGCCAGCTGCTGTAACCCCAGCCGCGACGGGTGGTGCGGCGATTGACACCGCAAAGATCGCTCAACTTGTGGGGCACGCTGGTGAGCAATCTGGCGCAGTTTACAAAATCACGGTTGGACGGAACGACATTGCGATGAAGGACCACGGCGCCGCGATCAACGCTCGCATGGGCCTGAACACGTGGGCTGCCTTCTATGGCACACAAGAAGATGCCGTAGTTGCAGGCGACATAGCCATGCTTGAAGGCGAGCTGACTCCCGTCCTAAAAACACTGCGGAAAAATGGCATCGATGTAGTAGCGATTCATCAGCACATGACCGAAGAGAAGCCCTTGGTGATCTTCCTGCACTACTGGGGTCGTGGTCCCGCGGATAAACTCGCGAATTCCTTTAAGGCCGCTCTCGATGAACTGGGCAAGCGTGCGTCTTCGCATTGATGTAAGAAAGAGAGTAAACGATGCAACCGCGACAATTGTTTTGGCGACTTGCAGCTCTGACGGTACTTGTCCTGCCTTCCGTTTTCGCGACAGTGGCATCCGGTCAGACGCTGAAACAGGTAACGAAGTTCGACCTCCCGGGACCCGGAGGAAAGCGATTCGACTACCTGACGATTGATGCAGATGACCGCTACTTGATCTCCGCGCATCTCGCCGCCGATCAGACATACGTGATCGACCTAGCCACAAACAGGGTGGTCGCAACCGTTACGGATACGCCCGGAGCCGAAGGCGTCGAGTACGTTCCGGAACTGAAGAAGTTCTATACCTCGAACGCCCATGACAACACGATTGGCGTGGTGGGCCTGAAGCAGATGAAGGTCATCAAGAAACTGAAAACAGAATCGAAGCCGGACGGGAGTGCTTACGCTGCTCCCTTTCACAAACTGTACGTTTCGGATGAGCGAGGAAAAGCGGAAGCAATCGTCGATGTAAACAAAGACGAGATCGTGAAGACTCTGCACTTTGACAGCGAAACGGGGATGCCGCAATACGATTCCGTGGCGCGGAAGGTCTACGTGAACCTGCAGGACCAGAACATTTTTGCGGTCATTGATCCCGCGACCGACGAAGTTGTAGGCCGGTACCCGGTCGGGAAATGCAAGGGAAATCACGGCATGGCACTTGACTCGGAGCACTACCGCGCGTTCCTTTCCTGTGAAGGAAACGAACTGATGACCGTCTTCGATCTGGACAAGCACGTCCCCATTGCGTTTCTGCCGCTGGCAGACGGACCGGATGTCATCAAGTTCGATCCTGGGCTTCAGCGCATCTACGTCGCGTGCTACAGCGGTGCCATCTCCGTTTTTCATGAGGACGGCGTCGATCACTACCGCAAGCTCGAAGACTTTCGAGTCCAGCACGCCGTACACACGGTAGCCGTGGACCAGAAAACGCATCGGCTATACACACCGGAACAGGAGGAGGATGGCAAGCCGGTCGCGCGGATGGTCGTCTACGAGGCAGTTGGAGATCGCTAATTGCTGTGCGCGACTTGGGAGGAGAGGAAGAAGGCTTCCGTTGGCGAGTTCGATGTCGATAAGGGATCTCATACCGGCTTCGCTCCGCACGTTACCGAGGGATGGTGTACTCCTGTTCGTTTCCCGGTTTACGCGGCTCTTCGCGTACGGCGCGCTGTCCGTCATCCTGGTCTTCTATCTGGTCAGTCTTGGCCTAAGCGAAGCTCAGGTGGGAGTGCTTCTGACGCTGACGCTCGCTGGCGACATGGCGATTTCTCTTCTGCTCACGACTCAAGCCGACCGAATTGGACGGCGGCGCATGCTGATCGTCGGAGCGATTCTCATGGCCGGCGCGGGCGTCGCATTCGCATCAACAAAAAATCTTCTCTTCCTGATCGTCGCGGGAACGATCGGCGTAATCAGTCCGAGCGGTCACGAAGTCGGGCCGTTCCTTTCGATTGAACAAGCCGCGCTGTCCCACGTGGTTCCTGCCCGCAGCCGCACGGAAGTATTCGCGTGGTACGCGCTGGCAGGTTCGCTTGCAACGGCTCTCGGCGCCTTCTGCGGCGGCGCAGCTGCGGGGGTTGTGCAGAAGGCATCCCTCTCTACTTCCGACAGCTACCGTGTAGTAGTCCTTCTCTACGCCGCCCTTGGAGTGGCGCTCGCGTTCCTATTCACACGCTTGTCGTCCTCCGCGGAGGCCGATATGTCCGCGACGACAGCCAGTGGAGTGTCCGCAAGAGATTTTCTCGGCGTTGGTCGTTCCCGCTCGATTGTTTTGAAGTTATCGAGCCTGTTCGCCCTCGACTCCTTCGGTGGTGGTTTTGTAGTGCAAAGCTTTGCCGCATATTGGTTCTATCTGCGATTCGGGGTTGCTCCCGTGAAGCTCGGCCTTATTTTCTTCTGGGCCAATGTGTTGGCGGGAATCTCGGCTCTGCTCGCATCGCGCTTGGCGACGCGCATCGGGCTGGTGCGGACGATGGTGGTGACGCATTTGCCGTCGAATGTTTTGCTCATCCTTGTGCCGCTTATGCCGAACCTCAGTCTCGCGGTGCTGGTGCTGCTCGTCCGATTCAGCATCAGCCAGATGGACGTGCCGACGAGACAGTCCTATACCATGGCTGTAGTGCGGCCTGAAGAACGCTCGGCGGCCGGTGGAATCGCAGGAGTAGCGAGGACAGCAGGAGCCGCGATCAGCCCTATCTTTGCTGGCTTCCTGTTCTCTCGTCCTGCGTTGATTGATATTCCGTTCTTCATTGCCGGGACGCTCAAAATCGCTTACGACCTTGTGCTGTACCGAGAGTTCGCGGCGATCCGGCCACCGGAAGAGGCAGATTAATGGCTGGATATGATCATTCGCGGGTCGCACTTTCGGACACGGCGATGAGCAATGTACGAAGGTCTCTTATCGCAATTCTGGTCTTGGCGGCCTCTTTGCCCGCCCAAACCCTCAAGCAGATTGCGACGATTGATCTTCCTGGTCCCAAAGGCCAGCGCTTCGACTACCTGACCACAGACGATGAGGATCAATTTTTGCTTTCGGCTCATTTGGGTCCAGGGATTCTGTACGTGATCGACATGAAGACAAACAAGGTGGTCAAAGCGATTCCCGGCGTTCCCGGTATCACTGGCCTCGAATTCGTTCCTGAAGCGCGCAAGGTTTACACATCCGATTGGGGCGAGGAGAAGATCGGTATTGTCGATCTGCATTCGATGACAGTAGTCAAGCGCTTGGCAACCGCGGCCAAGCCCAACGGGAGCACGTATGCCGCTCCTTTTCACAAGGTTTATGTCTCGAATACTTTGGGGAAGGCAGTGGCGGTCGTGGACGTCGACAAGGATGAGATTGTCAAAACTATAGAATTCCCCAGCGAAACGGGCATGCCGCAATATGATTCATCGGCACGCAAGGTCTACGTAAATCTCCGAAACACAAATGAAATCGCGGAGATCAATCCGGCAACAGACACATTATTCGAGAAATATCCCGTGGATGGCTGCCAATTCAATCATGGCATGGCCGTTGATTCGGAACATCATCGTGCATTCATCCTCTGCAGTGGGAATCGAACGTTTACGGTTTTTGCTTTAGACACTCACAAATCGATCGCGCACCTATCCCTGCCTGCGGGCGCTGACGTTGTGAAATTCGATACGAGTTTGGGGCGAATCTATGTGGCTTGTTCCAGCGGATTCATCTCAGTCTTTCAAGCGCAGGACGCAGAACATTATCGAAAGCTTGAGGACTTCCCGGTCGAGAAAATGGTCCATAGTCTCGCCGTGGATTCGACAAGCCATCGTGTGTATGCACCTGAGCAACAAGAAAAAGGACAGCCCGTTGCACGCATGATCGTATATGAAGCTATTACCTCAGATCGGAGCAAGCCGTGAGGATGGGAATAAAAATGCGCCTAGCCATGTTGCTCTTTCTTTCAGCAACGCTGGGAAAGACTCAAGCAAACGAACCACTGAAACTGGAGAAGACGATCCAACTGCCGGACGTGCAAGGACGCATCGACCACATGTCGCTTGACGTTAAGGGTCAGAGGCTGTTCGTTTCTGCGCTTGGCAACAATACGGTTGAGGTCATCGATCTCAAGGCAGGTAAACGCGCGAATACAATCTCTGGGCTTAAAGAGCCGCAAGGTGTCCTCTTCGTCGCAAACAATGGCCGCTTATTTGTTGCGAGTTCCAAGGACGGCACAGTGAAAATGTTAGATGGCACTTCGCTGAAGCTCCTCAAAACCATCGAGTATGGCGACGATGCCGATAACCTTCGATTCGATTCCAATCGTCAGCTTGTGTATGTCGGCTATGGGGACGGTGCCCTCGCGGAGCTAGACACGGACGGGAACAAGATCTCAGAAACCAAGCTGGATGCACATCCTGAATCGTTCCAACTCGAAAAGAATAATCCTCGAATTTACTTGAACCTGCCGAAATCGCGACAAATTGCCGTCGTGGATCGGGAGGCGCACTCGATTGTGACAACTTGGAGTACTGGTATGTCGCTCGCCAACTATGCGATGGCGCTGGACGAAGGAAACCACAGGCTCTTCGTAGTTACTCGCTACCCGGCACGATTGCTAGTCATAGACACGGGAAGCGGGAAGATCGTGCAAACGCTTTCGGCAGTTGGAGATTGCGACGACATCTTTTTCGACCAAGCCCGAAAACGCATTTACGCCACCGGTGGAGAAGGCGCGATTTCCGTTTTTGAGCAACAAGACGCTGACCACTATAAGGAGATTGCCCGCGTGTCTACCGTTAAGGGAGCACGCACCAGTTTTTTCTCTCCGGATCTGGGCCGGCTGTACGTCGCTGTGAGACGGCAAGGCTCGAACTCGGCCATGATCCAGGTTTTCGCGGTTGGTCAGTAATTGTGTGCGACCCGAGACTAGGTCGGACTACGCAGGACTGATGGCGGTGCCGGAAGGTTGACTCGCGACAGGACGTCGCGGAAGAAAACCCAAAGAATTATTTGCTGACCGGCGGCCCGAAGGCCAATGAAGTACTCAGGACATTGCCGACACTCGAAGATTGAGTTTTTCGTTTGGGGTCGGCGCACGACCAGGTTCGGACCGTGCGGGCAAGGGAAACGTGATCAGCGGAATCCACAAGTGGACCTGCGTCTTGGGGATGTTCGTTGCCTTGTCCTTGGGTGCGTCCGCCCGCGCAGGCGCGCCGCCACAGCGTAATTCAACCTCTCAGGTGGAAACACGGGCGGCAGACACGGTGGAGGCCGTTCGCGTCGATCACGGTCCGAAACTTGACGGGACGCTGGACGATCCGATCTGGCAATCGGCGAAAACGATCACCGACTTTCGTCAGCAGGAACCATACGAAGGGCAGTCTGCGACGGAGAGAACGGAAGTGCGCATTCTCTATACGCGCCACGCTGTTTATTTTGGGATTCACTGCTTCGATGCAGAGCCGGCGCGCATCATCGCGAGCGAACTACGCCGCGATGTAAGCCAGGATTTGGACGACCACTTCGAAATTCTGATTGACTCGAATCACGACCGCCGCGGCGCGTATATCTTCCAGGTCAATCCGCTGGGCACGCAAATCGACGGCCTGATCATCGAGGAGCAAAGAGACAACTCCAGCACCGATTTCGATTCTGGCTGGGACGGCGTCTGGACGTCAGAAGCGCGAATCGGAGCGGACGGCTGGACCGCGACGATAGAAATTCCGTTCACCACGCTCAACTTCACGCATTCCACGGATGTTCATTGGGGCGTGAACTTCAAGCGGTTCATCCGCAGGAAGAACGAGTCTGATCTATGGAAGGCGTACCGCAGGACGTTCGGGATCACGAAGGTATCGCAGGCCGGAGACCTCGAAGGCATTAGGGATATCGGCAGTGGCCGGCTCTTCATCGTGAAACCGTATGGACTAGCGCGGTATGACGAGCAAACCGGGCAGGATCCGAAGTTCCCGCTGACGGGCGGCGTGGACGTGAAATACGGTCTCAGCTCGAATCTGCTCTTAAATCTAACGGGCAACACGGACTTTGCCGATACCGAAGTCGATCTCGAACCGTTCAACATCACGCCATTCAAAGTATTCATTCCCGAGAAGCGCCAGTTTTTTCTCGAAAACGCTGGCGTATTCAATTTCTCCTTGGGGGACCAGGACCAGTTGTTCTTCAGCCGGCAAATCGGAATCGATCCCATCACCGGCAATCAGGTTCCGATTAACGGCGGAGCCAAACTCACGGGCCGGATTGGACACCTGGAACTTGGCGTTATGGATGTGGAAACGCGTTCGAGCGGCCCCAACCCCTACTCGAATTTCGCAGTGGCGCGCCTGAAGGAATCCCTCTGGGCTGGCTCCTATGTCGGAGTGATGGGCATCGACAAACGGTCGGGTGATGTTCTCGATAGCTTCAATCAGACAGGCGGTGTCGATACGCGGCTGGTTTTCTTCAAGGACTGGTTCATGGACGCACACATCGCGGGCACGCAGTCGCTGGGAAATCCCAGCGGGAACAGCGATGTCGGCGCGTCACTGACGTACCGGTCAAACTGGGTAGAAGGAATCGTGGAGCGGAGGAAGACCGGGCCCAACTTCAACCCGGAAGTTGGTTTTGTCGAGCGGCCCGACTCCGACGAAACGTATGGAGACATGACCTTCAAGGTGCGGCCGAGCATTCCCGGCATCCGAGAATTGCAATTCGAAGGATTTCTGCTTCACGCGCCGGACACACTCGGTGAAGTTTCAACGCAGGAGTGGCAGAACACGTTCCGCGCTGAGTTCCACAACGGCGCCTACACGGACGATGACATCGTCGATGTGTTCACGCAGCGGATCACGACGCCTTTCCACATTTACAAGAGCGTGTTCATTCCGGTCGGCCTGTATCACTTCACGCGGCACCAACTCACCTACGGCTCGGGGCAGGACCGGAAGTTCACCTACAACTTTTTCGAGCGCTTTGGCAGCTATTACGGCGGGACACTGAACGAATTCCGCGTGCGCGCAAACTACCGTCCGACGGCGAAATTCTCCGTTTCCGCTTCCGAGACCTGGGACCGCTTTCGATTGCCACTGCCCAATGGCAATTTTTCCGTCGTGCTGGCAAGCCTGCAGGGGAATTACTCGTTCAATCGCTTTCTGACCTTTACGAGTCTCATCCAGATGGACACATCAAACACACAGGCGGTGAGTGCGAATTTGCGGCTTCGCTACAACTATCGGCCCGACAGCGACCTCTACATTATTTATAATGTCGGCACGCAGTTCGCCAGCATTGCCCCGGCGAATCCCCCGCAGGTTCGGGAAACTCGGTTCGCGATCAAATGGACCTATTCCTTGGCTCCGTAAAGAGGATTGGAGGCGCACAAGGGTGACCCGGATTGAGCGGCCTGAACATAGGTAACACATCGTACCGGACACATGGGTAACACTTTCTCCCTTCGGGGAGGGTGCGAGTATGCCATGGAAGGAGTGTTCGGCGATGGATGAAAGACTGCAGTTTGTGGCTCGCCGGCTAGCCGGCGAGGCGATGTCAGAGCTGTGCAGAGAGTTCGGGATTTCCCGCAAGACCGGCTACAAGATCTTTGAACGCTACCAGGAATGTGGCGTGCAATGGCTGACCGACAGAAGCCGCCGCCCGCATCACTACGCGCACAAGCTGCCTTTCCAGGTGGAGAACTACACCCTGAACGTGAAGCGTGAGCACCCCACCTGGGGTGCGCGAAAGATTCGCGAGCGCCTGATCCGCCGATTCTCCGGGATCAAGATTCCGGCCAAGAGCACCATCCATGCGCTGCTGGATCGCCACGGCTTTGTCGAGCGCCGCGGCCGTTTACGTCGTCGCGCGCAAGGCACGGCGCTCTCCTTGGGCCAGCGTCCCAACGAACTTTGGTGCACCGATTACAAAGGGGAGTTCTTGCTAGGAATCGTCAGTACTGCTATCCGCTGACGGTCACCGATCATGCCAGCCGTTATCTCCTCACCTGTGAGGCTCTTTGTTCTACCCGAGAAGACTACGCTTTCCGTGTGTTTGAGCGGCTTTTTAAGGAGCGCGGCCTACCGGTCAACATCCGCAGCGATAACGGCGTGCCCTTCGCTTCCGCGCACGCCTCGTTCAACCTGAGCAAACTCGCGGTCTGGTGGCTCCGGCTGGGCATCGGCATTGAGCGCATCAAACCCTGCCATCCTCAGCAAAACGGCCGGCATGAACGCATGCATCTCACTTTGAAAAAAGAGGCTACCAAACCGGCGGCCGCGAATTTCCTTCAGCAGCAAGCGCGCTTCGAGAAGTTCATCGAGGTCTTCAACAAGGAACGACCACACGAGGCGTTAGACATGAAGTGTCCTGCCGATGTCTATCGGGCCACGACTCGGCCGTACCAGGGCTTGCCAGAGATCGACTACCCTTTCCACGACCGAACTGTCGTGGTCACCCATTGCGGCCGCATCTGTCTCGGTCGAAAAAAAATCAATTTCAGCACTGTCTTCGCCGGGCAGGCTGTCGGCATCAAGGAAGTGCAAGACGACATCTGGCTGGTAAGCTTTATGGATTATGATTTGGGATACTTCGATCTGGAGACCCGCGTGCTCGAACCGCTGGAGAATGCGTTCGGCCCAAAAGTGTTACCTATGTAGCCGGTACGTCAGGCTCTTAGGAAGCTGGACATGCTAGATGCGGCGCAGGACATCCGGACGCTCTCAACGCTGCCAGGAAACAGGCTAGAGCGCCTGAGAGGAGACCGGAAAGGGCAGTACAGCATTCGCGTCAATGACCAATGGCGCGTCTGTTTTGAATGGCGCGATGGGCATGCCTACGAAGTTGAAATCGTGGATTATCACTAGGAGACAGCAGGATGACGAAAAAACTTAAGCCGGTGCATCCAGGAGAAATTCTCCGAGAAGAGTTTATGCTCCCTCTGCGACTAAGTATGAATAGAGTTGCTATGGACTTGCGCGTCCCTGTGACGCGGATCGCCGATATCGTCAACGAGAAACGCGCAATTACTGCTGACGCAGCCCTGCGCTTCGCGCGCTACTTCAACAATAGTCCGACGTTCTGGACGAATCTCCAAACGCGCTATGACCTGGAAGTCGCCGAAGATGAGATTGCTGATAAGGTTGAACGCGATGTCCGCCCTCTGGAAGCAGTGCCAGCAAGGTAGTTCAACGATTTCTCTCAGGCAGACAAGTGCGTGTATGGCCGGGGGATCCGAAAAGCGATCTGCGCAGACGGCTGTCGTTAGGCTCTTCGTCACGAAATAGAGATCCAAATGAACGGCGCAGGGCCCAGGAGCCTGTGCATCTTTGGTCCCTTTTTGTGCCCGCGCGGGGATGGAGCCTATTCTGTAAGTTTGAAAAGTTATGGCGGGGACGACGAGACTCGAACTCGCGACCTCTGCCGTGACAGAGCAACTTGATGTGGAAATTCAAGCACTTACGTGGAGCTCTAAGGAACGCAAAGTATTGAGAAAACGCAGTAGGGTATTCGTATTGTTCCCGGATTGTTCTCGTGAACGCGTCGGTTCCAAAAGCCAAATCGGTGGACGGATTGGCAACCGACGCAGTTTGGACGACTGACGTCTGGTTCCGGAGTGCCGTAGAAAGTCGGGTTTCGCTCAAGACCCTGCGTCAGGGCGTCTTGAGATAAATGTTGCTGATGTTATGCTCGCGCAGCATGGCGTTGAACGCCGCCAGGTCTTTCCTCACCAACTGCTGAAAGTCCTCCGCCACTTTGTCGCCCCGCTGCTTCAACTCTTCTTGCACAGCCGCTTGCTGCGTAGTGGGCGGAAAATCCGCAGTGCCGTCGAGCTGGCTGAACAGATAGCCGACCTTCTGCAGCAGCATTGGCGACCAGCGGCAATCATCCTGCCCGCGGCCGGTTAGCTTGAGCTGCAGCAAGGTTCCCTCGATGCCGGCGAGCTTGTCGCCAAGTTCGTCGGCGGGTTTGCGGATCGGTTTCGCGTCCTCCTCCGGACCCAGCTCCTTCCCCAGGGCAACGAGTTGCGCGCGCAGAGACTCGATCTGGTTCACCCTGGCCGCCATTGCGTCCATCTCGTCGAACAGCGCGGTCTCCACGCGCGTTTGCGCCTCGATATCACTCTCCGAACCGGCGGTATGCGGGTCCTTCAGCACAGTCAGCTTCTGTGTGAATTTCTCTTCTCCCAAGGTGAGCGTGACCGTGTAAGTTCCCGGCAGGGCCAGCACCGCCAGGCGACCCAAGGCAGGAGGCTTGCGCCAGCCTTCCGGTCCAAACGGGACATCCGGCGCAAATTGAGGCGTGGTCCTCAGGCGAATTTGTGTACTGCGCTCCGAGCGTAAGTCCCACCACACGCGGTTGACGCCGGCCTTGACTTCGCAAGGCGGCGGTTCGACATCGGGAAAATCATCATCTTCGCTGGGCTTTTTTGCCTCTGCGGCGCCAGGTTTGGGTGCGCGACATTCGATTTCGCGCACTTTTTTACCGCCGGCGTCCGCGATGGTCAGTTTGGCCACGTCCTTCTCTCCCAAGTTGGACTTGAGATAGAAATTAATGGACGCGCCGTAGGGCGGATTTTTCCCCGTGGTTGGGTCGTACTCGACGGCAGCCGGCTGCACCACTTGCTTAAAGCGATATGCATTGCGAGGCGCAAACAGATGGGCCTTGGCCGCGCCGAACTCCGGCGTGAACTGCTCGAGCGCAGTAATGTCGTCCAGGATCCAAAAGCCGCGCCCGTAAGTGGCCACCGCGAGGTCGTGGAACCTCTCCTGGACGGTCAGCCAGTAGACCGGCGCGTGCGGCAGGCCGGACTGCAACGGCTGCCAGTTTTTCCCGTCATCAAAGGAAACGTACAGCCCGCCCTCCGTGCCGAGATAAAGGAGTCCCTTTCGGACGGGATCTTCGCGCACGCAGTGCGCGTAACTCAGCATGTTGTGCGGAATCCCGTTGGTGATCAACGTCCAGGTTCTTCCGTAGTCGGCGGTCTTGTAGACAAACGGGTCGCGGAAATTCACCTGATGGCCGTCAACGGTCAGGTAAGCCGTCCCTGCGTCATGGCGTGAAGCCTCGATATTGTCCACTGTGCCCCACTCCGGGAAATTGGGTAGATTTTTCGTGACGTTGGTCCAGTTTTTTCCGCCGTCGCGCGTCACTTGTACCTGTCCATCGTTAGTGCCCGCCCAGATCAGGCCCGCCTCTTTCGCCGACTCGGTCAACGCGAAAATCACGCCGGCATATTCCACGCCGATGTTGTCGGGAGTGAGCCCTCCCGAAATCTGCTGGCGGCTCTTGTCGTTGCGCGTCAGGTCGGGACTGATGATCTGCCAGCTATTGCCGCCATCGGTGGTCACGTGCACAAACTGGCTGCCCACGTACACTCTGTTGTGGTCGTGGGCAGAAATGGCGATGGGGAATTCCCAATTGAAGCGGTACTTGGCCTCCGCCGCCGGCGCGCCGGCTACATAGTCGGGCCACACCTCGACCTCGCGGTCCTGGTGCGTGCGCTCGTCAAAGCGGGTTACCGTGCCGCCGATGCTGCCCGATCCGGTTCCCGTGGACCAGATGATGTTGTTGTCAACCGGATCCGGCACGGCGAAGCCGCTCTCGCCTCCGGCCACCGGGTGCCACGCGCCGCGGGGGATGCTGTTGCCGGAGAAGCCGCCGAACTGCAGGCTATTGCTCGGGCCGCGCCATGACGGGCCGTCCTGCCGGTTGCCATAAACGAAGTAGGGAATCTGGTCGTCCACGGTGACGTGATACATCTGCGCGATGGGCAGGTTGACGTGGTTCCAGGAGTTCCCGCGATTTACGGAAATATTCACGCCGCCATCGTTGACCGCCGCCATGCGATCTCCGTTGGTGGGATCGATCCACATTTCGTGATTGTCACCGCCGGGATTGGAGGGCAGCTTTGTGAGCGTGTGGCCGCCATCGAGCGTCCGCGAAAATGACGCGGAGAAGAAAAACACTTCGTTCTCGTTGTCCGGTGCAATCTCCGTGCGCGTGTAGTAATGCGTGCGCCCGCGCAGCTGCCGGTCGGAGTTGACCATCTCCCAGTTCTCGCCGCCGTCGTCGGAACGCCATAGTTGGCCGAGTTGGCCGGGGCTGTTCAGTTGCGGGATGCCGTCGCCTGTTTCAATTTCCGCGTAAACACGGTTGGAATCTTTCTTGGCCACGCGCACAGCAATTCTGCCTACCGGAGAATGCGGCAGGCCATGCCCTTCCAAGCGCTTCCAAGTCAGGCCGCCGTCGGTCGACTTGAACAACCCGCTGCCAGGCCCGCCGCTGGTACGGCCCCAAGTGTGAATCTCAATCTGCCACATCCCGGCAAAAAGGATTCTCGGATTGTTGGGATCCGCTCCCAGGTCGGAACAGCCTGTGTTCTCGTCGACGAACAGCACTTTGTCCCACGACTTTCCGCCGTCGGTAGTGCGGAAGACGCCGCGGTCCGGCTGCGGCCCATAGCCGTGACCCAGAACGCAAGCCAGCACGACGTCCGGATTGCGCGGATCGATCTCCACGCGGCCGATGCGACCTACCTTCTCCAATCCCATCAACGACCAGGTATTGCCGGCGTCGAGGGATTTGTAGATCCCTTGTCCTACGGAGATGTGGCTGCGGATGAAAGATTCACCAGTCCCCGCCCATATGATGTTCGGATCGCTCGCCGCCACCGCCAGTGAACCGATGGACGCCACCGGCTCTGAGTCAAAGACAGGATCCCAGTGGATTCCACCGTCCGTGCTCTTGAAAATGCCGCCAGAGGCCGCGCCCACATACCAGATGTTCGGTTTCCCCGGCACTCCGGCAACAGATGTGGCGCGGTTGCCCTCCGGGCCGATATACCGATACTTGAGCTGCCCGTACACGTCAGGACTGATTTGTGGCTGCTGCGCCTGCAACAAACAAGGAGCAACCAGCAGCACAACCACTGCGATCGCTACGACATATATCGCGACAACGTATCTCGCACGCTTCAACATGGTGAGCCTCTCCGATGGAAATGAAATTGGGATGCGCGGATGATACAGGTGCGGCAACAGCAGGTCAATGGCGGCGCGCGCATGGGAATCCTCGCCGAGCCGATGACGATCCATTACGCCGCGGTCAATAAGGATGGTACGTGGCACGAGATGGGTGACCGCATCTTACCGGGCAAGGAGCCTGTCTTCATCTTCGAGAAGAACCTCAAGTGCGTACGGGACAAGGACTGGCTGTGGCCGACGCGATCGGCTCCAAGTGCAACACGCGATGCAATCCTTCAGCAGATGTCCAGGAATCCGACTTAACAAGAGCAATATGACTTCGGACCTATATAGATTACGGATCCGATTGATCCAGTTCGCTTGACGTGGAAATGGGGGATGGTGCGGGGGCTGAAAGAATTGCTTGCCAATTTAAAATGGCATTCCAAACGAGACGATGATCGCCGCGATTCATGTCGCGGTGAAAAGGATTGAAGTTAAACGAGACGACGTGACCGCGGCCGACTGGCATGTCGAGAATTGCGGGGCGGCGCAGAAGATTTTCTTCGCCCCAGGCCTGGCCGCTGATGACAAATGGAGCGCCAGCGGAGTCGCCCCATTCGAGGACGATCCCAGAGCGGTCTTCGGGACCATCGAGGCAGGTAGTGCAATAGGCCATGCGCAGCCATGCGCGGGGTGCGCTGTAGAGCGGATAGTTTTGGCGGAAGACATGGGTGTGCGCCGGGTAACCATAGGCAATGGGGTGATCCGGCCGAGCGAAAGTGACACGCACGTGCGCGCCGGGAGTACGTGTGGCGGAATTCTGCGCGGCTGTGGCTGAAGCCGAGCCCCCGCCCGCGATGCTGCGCGGGACGCCCCCAGCGACAGAGCGCACGCCACGCACGATGCCGCCGTTGAGAGCGAGCATCGAACCGCTTCCCAGGGTTACCAGCAAACCGCTGTTGTCCACGAAGCGTTGTATTTCCACGAGGCCTGCGTAACCGATACCGCCGGTGATGTCGTCGGACTCGGCTGGCGTGCCGAAGCTGGGGGTCTGCGGCGTTTTCTTGAAGGGCATAGGGCTCCAACGTTTGGGCAGGCCCTCAATTTGCTCAGCGAGTTCAAGATCGACGTGGCCATAGAGAAGCACATCAAGGTGGTCCCGAAGATTACCGGCGCGAATGTCTTCGTCGCGAACATACGTATAGGGAACGCGGTGCTGATCGAGGATGTAGCGGATCCAGCCGATGGAGTCGGTGTCAGCCCAGGGCACCCAAACGCCGATGCGCGGAACGCTCGCAGCGTGATGCGAAACGACGGGAGAAGCAGAAGTGCTGACGAAGTCCAGGCCAAGCTCGGTGGCGACAGAATGAATCGCGCCGGCCAGGCCGTCCCTGGCGGGCAAAAACCAGGAGCCGGCAGGAAAGTCGACCCCGCCCACTTTGAATGGGTGCTCGGCGATTTCCACATCGAAGGCAGCAAGCCGATAGCGGGCCGCGAAAAGACTCTCCTGACCGGTATCTTTCAGCAGAAACACAGGACCTTCCCCAGAAACGGCGCCCGCCGGCCGTGGCGTCTCTTTCAGAGGTGTGAGTGCCGCGGATCGAATGGAGGCATCCGCGGTGGGGATGGCAGCAAGATGGAAATTCGCGGGAAACTCCCACGAGACATCATCGTAGGGTTCGCCTTTGTCCTTGGGAAATACCTGAGGCGAGAGGAGATCGACTGCGTAATTGCGATAGGGCTGATCGAGACGAATGACGTAGGTGCCTGCTGGGAAGTTGCCCTCTTTGAGAGTGATGGAGTTTTGGGCGCGGGCAACTTCGATGCGTTGCTCGAGGAGACGGCCCACCATGTCGGCAACGCGTTTGCGATCTCCTTGATCTTCCGGGATGAGATAGGCGTAGGGAGGTTCATCGAGTCCCTTGCGC